>LUMJ01000343.1_pt1 | contig 13388 bp, 11 predicted proteins | sample 729631 | NCBI WGS metagenome assembly LUMJ01 (sample SAMN03860266, study PRJNA289734) | marine metagenome | biome: seawater column; feature: ocean; material: water; isolation source: Red Sea water column Station 22 - depth 500m | place: Saudi Arabia: Red Sea | collected 2011-10-15 | depth 500 m | reverse complement strand
GTGTATAAGAGACAGCCGTATGAGTATGCCGTCCGACACTACTGAGAGTCCAAGCGGAAGCCTTGCCGGCTTTAGAGCTAATGCCCGGGCTGATCTCTTATCCGGTTTTTTAGTTTTTCTTATTGCTTTGCCCCTGTGTTTGGGGATTGCTCTGGCGTCTGGATATCCTGCAATTGCCGGTATTGTTACCGCAATCGTTGGCGGTTTAGTTGCCACCTTCCTCAGCAATTCAGAGCTAACAATTAAGGGACCTGCTGCTGGATTGATTGTTATTGCAGTGGGCTGTGTTTCGGAATTTGGGTTTACTGGGGGGGAGGATCCTGCGAAGGATTTTCAGGCGTATCGTTTAGCCCTGGGTGTTGGGGTGGCGGCCGGCATTCTCCAAATTCTGTTTGGGGTTTTTCGTCTCGGAATCTTTGGAGAGTTCTTTCCGAATACGGCAATTCACGGTTTGCTGGCGTCCATTGGAATCATTATCATCGCGAAACAACTTCCTGTGATTCTGGGATTGCATGCAGAAGGTTCTCCGCTAGAGTTGCTCGCTAATATTCCATTTGAAATTCAACATCTGAATCCGAAAATTACACTGATTGGAATTGTGAGTCTCGTCATTGTTTTTGGGTATCCCTGGATAAAAAACAAAAAATTAAAATCAATAGTGCCAGCACCAATGATGCTTTTGTTGGTAACTGTTCCCATGGGACTCTATTTGGGAATTGGCGAAGAAGGGTCTTACACGTTCAATAACCAAATTTATAAATTAGGCGAAAATTTTTTAGTCAACGTTCCAGGCAATCTGTTTAATGCTCTGACCTTTCCGGATTTTTCAGGATTAGCCACGGAGACTGGGATCAAATATGTCATTCTGTTTGCGCTTATCGGCAGTTTAGAAAGTTTGTTGAGCGCAAAAGCCATTGATCAAATTGATCCCTGGAACCGAAAAACTGATATGGATCGAGATATGCTAGCTATTGGGGTAGGCAATACCCTGTCGGCTTTTATTGGTGGATTGCCAATGATTTCAGAGATTGTTCGTAGCAAAGCCAATATTGATAATGGAGCAAGAACTCGGTTTGCCAATTTTTTCCATGGGATGTTTTTACTAGGTTGCGTTGCCTTGATCCCAGGGCTAATTAATCATATTCCACTAGCTGCCTTGGGAGCGCTATTGATATTTACCGGCTTTCGCCTAGCCTCTCCTCGAGAGTTTGTGTCTGTCTATCGTTTAGGAAAAGACCAATTCATTATTTTTCTTTCCACAATAATAGGTGTTTTAGCTACAGATCTTTTGAAGGGAATTGCTATTGGAATTATAGTCAAGATTATACTCCATATTATCAACGGGGTTCCCATTCTCTCATTCTTTAGATTGAATGCCGAGGTTGTACATGAAAGTGATCAGTCTGTGACGCTCCGTATACGGGATTCTGCTAATTTTTGTACGTGGATTGCTTTGCGAAAGCATATCCAGCATTTCTTGCAAGAGGGAAAGCAAACTACCTTGGATCTTACGGAAACACGACTTGTGGACCATACAGTCTTGTCTAAGGTCTATGAATGGGTAGGAGAATTCAAGAAGAACGGGTGTGTCCTGTCGGTGAGAGGATTAGATCGGCATCAATCAATGTCTGATTCTGATGTCGCAACTCATGTAAAACCGAAAGAACAGGAAAAATAAAACTCCACATACTAAAAATTTGAAGTTCTCTCGAGGCACAGTACCAAAATAATAGTGATTTTTTAATGCTTTGGGTAGGGAAGGGAGTTAGCGATTCGTGGCGTCGAAATCTGTTTCGAGAGTAAAGACGATCATTCGTTCTCCAATGTGCGTTTCGATATCAGTAAAAAGACCAGTAACTTCGGTGCCCATAATGACGCCTACCTGACTACAAAGTTTTTCGCGCCCTTGTGCGATAAGGTTTTGTCGCATGCGTTTGACCATGTCTACGCCCTCAGCATTCTCGGCTAGTCGACGTTCAGCCAGTGTGAGTACACCTTTTAAACGGACGAGAACCATATCGCGGAGGATGAAGGCTTTAACATCAGTCGGCCCTCGACCCATAAATTCCTGTTCGAATTTGATGATTGCGTTACGGATGGCCGTCTCGGCTTCCCCTTTAGTCTGCCCACTTTTCAGTGGTTTTACCTCGGTTAAAATGGGACGTTCCATAAAACCCTCGTACACACGAAGTGAGAATCACTTGAGACTACAGACAAGCCTTGATATAGTGATATAAAGCATTGTTTTCTAAAAGGTCAAGGATGGGTCTGTGCTTCTCTCTGGCGCTATCAGGGACTGGTAGGGGCTCTATGTTCTCGTCCTTGTTCTACAATAGAGGCTGTGGGGTCGTTGACTAGGCTGTTTCAAATGGGCAACGGCAGTGCGAGCCAACTGTACTTCCTCTGAAGTGGGATAGAGGCAAGCAGTTGGCTTTTTTTTATCCGTTTACCTCGTATGAAAATATTTTGATATGAGTATGTCTTTAGCAACGTTTCTTTCCCCAGAAGAACGTAGTCAGATTCGTCAAACGGTGATGCAGGCAAGCGAACCGATTGCTCCATTTTGGCCTATGCGAACGATGGTCGCGCAGAATCCCATTCATGGATTGGAATATTTGCCGTTTGATCAGGCTGTTCGAAAAGGCAAGGACCTCCTTGGTGGCAACGGTTATCTTGCAAATGAGGAGTATCGTCAATTTTATCAAAATGGCCGTATTACCAAAGAAAGTTTCAGGCGCGCTTTTGCCAGAGTTGGGCCCTGTTCAGATGGGCAAGCTCCTATTGTCGTTGGAAGTCGAAAGATTACCCCCCAAACTGTTTGGCAATTGCACGTACTTTTTGGTTTCGAGGAATTATCACCATTTCTCTTGGAATGGGAGTTAAATGGTGGCGGAGCCACAAAACAGTTTAGGCGAGATCTTTCCGAAGAATCCCGTAAACAAATTATTGACCAAACCATTAAAGAATGTGAGCAATGTCGAGAGTACCCTGAAGAGGCCTACCTGACGAATTTGTGGAAGAGTGTGTTAGCCGCCTTGGGGTTATCTGATACTCATGCTTCCTCCCAAATATCTGAGGGGTTGTATTCGCAGACGTCTGCCCCCATTTTCTTACCGCCTCAACGAACCATCAGCGATTGGGTTGATGGGTTGACTGACGGTGGGGTAGTCGACCAAATCAATAATCAACTCATCAAATGGGTGTCGGCGTTTCTCGATGAGGGATTAGCTGGCTGGGCAATGCCTGGCCGAGAAGAAGGTTTCTACCAAGCGTGGCGGAACTTGGCGCAGAAAGATTTTTCAGGGAAGTTTCTCGGGGTTACAGATTTCACCAAAAAAGTTCAGAACCTTCCTGCGGCCCCAGAGGACGCGATCTGTTCTAGCTTACACCAACTCGAAATTCCACAAGAACAATGGAAAGAGTATCTCTCAAGGCAACTATCATTATTACCAGGCTGGACGCGATACATACGGTGGCTTGGGGAACATCCAATATACGGGGAACACCCGATATACCATGCGCAACAGAAACATCCTATCGATACCACACAGTATCTGGCTGTGCGTCTATTCTATGAAGTGGAGTTGACTAACATTTGTTGTCAACAAGAATGGGGCATTGATGGGACGGTTTCTGCCCTGACCGCATATTGGAATGATCGATCCGAAGAATATCACCAGCAAATTGGGCATAGCGGGCAATCTGGGGATCCAATCAAACAAGTGAAATGTCGACATGCTTGGCGATTATTCCATGTGGCACAGTTTCTTGAGTTATCTCCAGGAGATATTCACGATCTCTCGCTTACTCATGCCCAGATGTTGTTGCAATGGTTAGATGACTTTCCAGCTGATCAGCATGGACGGGTATGGATTGAGGCGTACGAAGATTCCTTTCGAGAAAAAATACTGAGAAATATTTCGGCGCATCGCGGAATGGTACCAGACTTGGAAACTCGTCCCCATGCACAGCTAGTCTTTTGTATCGACGTACGCTCTGAATCATTTCGTCGTCATATTGAAGCTCAGGGTTCCTATGAAACACTTGGGTTTGCAGGATTTTTTGCCATTCCCATTAGCCATCAACCTTTTGATAGCGATCAACGTGCCTCTTTATGCCCGGTGCTATTGACTCCTGGCCATGCGGTGACGGAAATACCTCGGTCGGGAGCAAGCGCAGCGTTAGAAAAATATTCTTCTGGTTCTCGCTGGTGGCAACTAGGTCGTCATCTGTTTCATGATCTAAAGCATCATCCCATTGGATCGATGATGGTGATTGATGTATTGGGTTTCTTTTTTAGCCTAGGGTTGGTAGGCAAGACCTTGCTCCAAAAAACATTTCGGGCAATGACCTCTATTATCCAGAGCGGGTTGATACAGAGGGTGCCAACCCAGATCTCCATTTCTACGCCATCGAATCCCGAAAATCCTAGGATTGGAGAAGTGAGGGCGGAAGGGGTTCCTGCCGGGCTTTCTCAGGGATTTTCCCTTTCAGAACAGGCGACATTTATCGAAAATGGTTTGCGCGCGATGGGGCTCACCAAAAATTTTGCGCGGTTGGTGTGCCTCTGTGGACATGGGAGTGAGACGGATAACAATCCCTATTATGGGGCGCTGGATTGCGGGGCTTGCGGGGGCGCACCGGGTGATGCCAATGCGCGAGTGTTTGCTGGGATGGCGAATGCCCATGAAGTTCGTCGCATTCTCAAGGAAAAAGGGTTGTCGATTCCTGAGGATACCTGGTTTCTTCCGGGGAAACATAATACGACGACAGATCGGGTCGAGTTTTACGATCTGGAAGAATTGCCTGTTTCGCATAAAGAAGATTTACAGGCGTTAAACAAAGATCTTGAAGAAGCTGGTGCGAAGCAGGCGCTTGAACGGTGTTTGCGTATTCCTGGTGCCCCGACCGAAATTTCTCCAGGGCGGGCTTTCGCTCATGTAGACGAACGCAGTTGTGATTGGGCAAACCCTCGACCGGAATGGGGACTGGCCGGCAATGGTGCGTTTCTGATTGGAAGAAGGAAACTGACGAAAGGCTTGGATCTAGGTGGCCGCGTGTTCTTGCATTCCTATGATCCGATTGCTGATCCAGACGGTGCCATCCTCGGAAACATCATGACTGCCCCGTTAATTGTTGGTGAATGGATTAGCACGGGTTATTATTTTTCCTCGGTTGATCCGTGGGCGTATGGTAGTGGGAGCAAGGTTTTGCACAATGTCGTTGGTGGAGTTGGAATGATGCTGGGTAGCCAAAGTGATTTACAAATGGGCTTTCCCTTGCAGACAGTGAACAATGGGGATAGTCACTATCATGAGCCTATGCGATTGCTTGCTATTATCGAGCATGCCCCTAGCGTTCTTTCATCCATCATTCAAAAACATGCGATCCTTCAACAATTGTTTCACAATCAATGGCTTAATCTCGTCGTGGTTGTTCCTGATACTGGCGAGATGCACCGATATAATTCTGATGGAACATGGGAGGCTGTGGTTCTTACTTAAAGACAGGTTTTACATGAGACCCATATCGTCTGAATTCCTCATACTGAAAGCAATGGCGTTATTTATACTGTGGATGATGTTGTCTGCCAGTTTCAACTGGATCCATCTTGGTTTGGGCATAGTTATATCTTTTACTGTGGCTTGGATTAATGCGGGCCATTCTCCCTTTGTTCCCAAATTTAGGTTGTGGGGTAGGATTTGCCTCTATTTTCCCTGGTTGTTTGTCAAAATCGTTCAAAGTGGCCTGCATGTATCAAAACTGATTCTTCATCCAGCGCTTCCTATCAGCCCTAGATTAATTGACGTAGAAGCAGAACTAGGGCATCGCGCCGCAGTTGTGCTTCTTGGTAATTCCATTACATTAACTCCGGGCACGATAACGACAGAAGTCGATTCGAATAAACTGGTGGTGCACGCCATTGATGAAATCTCTGGAGACGATATCACGGGCAAGCGGATTGAATCGAAAATTAGCAAAATTTTTTATCGAGAAGAGCCGGATTTATGAAACTTTTGATTCTTTGTGCCTTAGTGTTACTGGCTGTTCTCATTGGCGCCTATCTCTATCGTGTGCTCAAAGGCCCCACAATTTTTGATCGGGTATTAGGACTCAATGGCATCTCCACTAAAGCGATTATTTTGCTTGTGCTGATTGGCAGCTACTTTGAACGAGTCGACATGTTTATTGATATCGCGACGGGTTATGCCCTGCTGAATTTGGTCGGAGCTCTGGCAGTTGCAAAATATTTAGAACAGAAAGGCCTGCCTTAGCATGCAAGAGTTATCAATCTTTTTTATCGTGGCTGGATTATTCTTTTTGATTGTTGCGGCAATCGGCGTGATCCGACTGCCTGATGTTTTCAGCCGCTCTCATGCCATATCTTTGACAGATTCGTTGGGCGCTTTTTTCATGCTAGTTGGTATTGCGTTGCATGAGGGAGTGGGCAAGAATATGCTGAAAATCTTCGCGGTGTTGGCCTTACTGTATATTCAAAACCCAGTCATTGCGCATGCAACTCTACGCGCGGCTCTTCGCTCTGGATTAAAACCATGGCAAAAGGAGACGTCATGACATTTTCCTATGAAATCCCTCTGCTCGTTCTTCTGCTGCTTACCGCAGCTGGTTCGATTCTCGTCACAGATCTCATGAGTGCGATCTTACTTTTGGGGACCTATAGCTTTTTTTTGGCATTGGTGTGGGCTTGGCTAGGCGCGGTGGATGTGGCATTTGTAGAAGCTGTAGTGGGAGCAGGGTTAGCTACGGTTCTTTTCTTGCTCACTCTGTTTGGAACGACTCCCAAAGATACCAGGCTGCGACGCCCTCCGCCTCCTTTGGCTGTACTAGCTGCTCTTCCTCTTTTGGGAATTTTGTTGCTGTACACGGCTGATGATCTTCCCGCATTTGGAGATCCAAATTCTCCTCCAAGTGTACACATCTCTCCAACGTATCTCGAACAGAGTTACCAAGATACCCATACGCCAAATGTTGTGACTTCGGTCCTGATGGATTACCGCTCGCTCGATACTATGATAGAAACTGTGGTGATATTTACAGCGGGAATTGCCTGTGCGTTGTTGTTGCGGAGAGAAACCTCATGATTCAACCTCATGACAGTATTATTGTGCAGACCCTAGGACGGTTTCTGATTCCTGTCATTCAACTCTTTGGATTGTATGTGTTGTTTTTTGGCCAATATGGTCCCGGTGGCGGTTTTGTTGGCGGAGTGATTCTAGGCACTTCCATGATTTTATCGGTATTGATTTTTGGACATGATGCGTCTCGTAGCCAGTTTGCGAAGAAGGCCTTACATCAAGATGGAGTTGGCATGTTGATTTACGCTGGTGTTGGAGGTTTGTGCATGATTGGAGGAGGGGAGTTTTTGAATTATGCAAATATGCAGATTCCAGGGCTTGAAGCCGCATCACGCCGATCATTAGGGATTGTGTTAACGCAAATCGGTGTTGCGGTGGACGTGGCAGTTACCGCTATCTCTATTGTGTTTAGTCTTTCTGCAGAAGAGATTCGTGAGGATTCAATGCATGGGTGATCTCTTTTTGGCAGTATTCCAACGTCCCAATTTCCTAACGTTTGTTATCATTTTCCTATGGGGGTTCTATATTATGATCACGCGATACAATCTCGTGAAGAAACTCGTAGGATTGTATCTTGTACAAACCAGCGTGATTTTCTTTCTAGTGTCGATAAGTGCGAAAAAAGGAGCCACGGTTCCTATTCTCTTGTCAACAACTGATCCTGTTCAAGTTGCCAACTATACCAATCCGTTACCACATGTGCTGACCTTAACGGCTATTGTGGTTGGTGTGGCTACGCTTGGTGTGGCCCTAGCATTGTGTGCGGCAATCCATCGTCATTATGGAAGTCTTGACGAAGAAGAAATCTTGACGCGCTTAGAATGAGTCATCAATTACCAGCCCTTCTTTTTCTTCTCCCGTTGTTTGCAGCCATTGCTATGCCCGTGGTTTGTCTAAAACATCGTGAGTGGAGTCGACCCATATCTCTTGGCGTGCTTGGAGCTATGGTTGTGGTCTCACTATTAAATGTCATCAATATTATCAACCTCGGAGAGGTGCGCTATGCCTTTAGTGGCTGGACTGCACCTTTGGGTATTGAATGGGTTGCTGATGGCTTTGCAAGTGTCGTTATGGTGATGGTGAGCGTCTTAGGTTTGTTGGGGATAGTTTTTGCTGGCCCAACGTCGCCCAACGGTCTGCATGGCAGAATCGTTCATTATTATGTCTTGATCTTGCTGCTTATCTCAGCGCTTACGGGCATCGTGTTTGCAGGAGATCTGTTTAATCTGTTTGTGTTTTTGGAGGTCGCTGCTATAGCCAGTTATGCGCTGATTGGAATGGCTGGTGGCCGAGCTCTTTTTGCATCGTTTCGCTATCTAGTGTTGGGAACGCTTGGCGCTTCTTTTTATCTACTCGGAGTGAGCTATTTCTACGCAGCCAGTGGTACGCTGAATATGGCTGATATTGCGGAAAAAATTCCCCAATTACTATCGTCCCAAGCCCTTCTTGGTGGACTCCTCTTTATGTTCATCGGATTGGGCATCAAAATGGCGATGGTCCCGTTTCATGTATGGATGCCTGAAGCCTACACCTACGCACCAGAATCGGTTTCTCCTATCTTGGCATCCTTGGCGACCAAAGTGGTCTTAGTGGGGTGGGTTCGCATTATTTACTGGGTACTGGGTGTGAATGTCATTGTCGATGCGATTCCCATACTTTTCCTGGTGGGGTTGCTGGGTATGCTCGCGGCTGTGATTGGTGCTGTGCTCGCGTTGGTTCAACAAAATATCAAAACGATGTTTGCCTATGGAGGGATTGCTCATATCGGCATTATTCTCATCGGAGTAAGTCAGGGTAATCAAACGGGCTTTGTGGGCGGTATCTTTTATTTATTAAACGATGCAGTTATGCAGGCAGCCTTATTTTTTTTAGCAGGGGTGGCCATTTGTCAATACGGTATTCGAACGGTTGAAGAGCTTGGTGGAGTTGGAAAACAAGCTCCCTGGTTTACCAGTGCCTTAATTGTGGTGGCGTTGGGCATGATTGGTCTTCCTCCAACGGGTGGGTTTTTCGGTAAATGGTACATCATCCTTGGAGCGCTTGAAGCAAATAATTATGTGGCAGTTACCGCTGTTTTGCTGTCGACTCTTTTGACGCTTGGGTATTTCGTCAGAATATTTGAAAGCATCTTTCGACAGACGCCGATTTCTGCAGGCATTAACCAAAGTGAAATTCCTTTCTCATTGAAACTTAGTGTAGGAGTGACGTCCGCAGCTGTGTTGCTTCTTGGTCTGTTGAGCGATCCGATTGTCCAGCTGTTATTAACTAAGGCTCTTCCCCCAGGTCTTTAAACGAACACATGGCTATTTTTGTTCTGATCCCTCTATTCCCACTCTTGGCCTCTCTCATCCTCGTACTCGGTGGACGACGATGGAATGGGCAGAGTCATCAGATCGGCATTCCAGCAATAGGCCTTTCGTTTGCTTTGTCTGTTTTCGCGTTCCTCGAAGTGTTAACGAATGGGCCTTTTACGGTTTCACTCTATCGTTTCTTTCAGTCAGGATCTCTGACAATTGATATCAATCTATTTGTTGACCAGCTCACGGTTTTGCTGTTGCTATTGGTCACGGGTGTGAGCGGTGTTGTGCATGTGTATTCCTCTCGGTACATGATTGGGGACCCACACTATAATCGATTTTTTTCGGTCATCGCGCTGTTTACCTTTTCCATGATCTTGTTGGTCATGAGCGGGAACCTCTTGATGTTGTTGGTGAGTTGGGAGGTTATGGGCCTCTGTTCGTATCTCTTGATCTCACACGCCTCACAAAGAAAATCAGCCTGCCATGCTGCGACCAAGGCCTTTTTGGTCAATGCCGTGTCTGACATCGGTCTCAGTTTTGGAATCATCTTAGCCTTTTATACCTATGGTACGTTGGATATCCAGACTATCGTGGCTCAAGCCGAAAGCATGCAAGATCATACAATCAATATTTTGGGATGGATGGGATTGGATTTTTCTATTGACCCTGCCACTCTCATTTCTTTCTTTTTATTTGTTGGCGCCATGGGAAAATCTGCACAAATCCCTTTCCACGTGTGGTTGCCTTTTGCAATGGAAGCTCCGACTCCGGTCTCAGCGTTGATTCATGCTGCGACGATGGTAAATGCAGGTCCTTTCTTGCTAGTGAGATTGAGCCCGCTCATTGCTCTATCCCCATTTGTCATGATGTTCATTGCGTTTGTTGGGGCTATAACAGCCGTGTTTGCTGGTGTCGTTTCCTTGACCCAATCCGACATTAAAAAAATCTTGGCTTATTCCACGATTAGTCAAATCGGATTCATGGTCATGGCCTGTGGCTTGGGTGCGTTTGTGGTTGCGATTTTTCACCTACTTGCTCATGGATGTTATAAGGCTTTCTTCTTCCTCTCCACTGGCAATGCCCTTCGATCTGTGGAACCAGGTCATGCACATACACCAAGTGAACACCATCCGCAGCAGGGCATGGGAATGTTATATGGAGGAGCTTTCTTGTTGGCATTGATCCCGCCGTTTGTGTTGTTTTCTGGGTCATATGAATATTTGTGGGGAGTTACAGGATTTGCCTCTGCCACGATCGGGTTCAAAATTATCGGCTTAATCACGGTGTTTATTGCTTCGATGTATATCTTTCGAGATGTAGCTTCATTATTTGTTCATGGCCCCAAGACGTATTGGCCGGCTGAAGGATCGAATGTTTTGGCAACGCAATCTATTCGACCAAAATTTGTCAATAGCTCGACATTGACTGGACTGTTTGTGGCAACATTGCTTGTGGCTGGTATCATGACCCTGCTTTGGAGTTGGTTTGCAAATTTCCTTGCGCCAGCACTGACCTTTCCAGGAACTTCCTACACCAATGTTTTCGCAGAAAGTGAATTGCCGGTCTGGCTGTTTATCGCTCTTGGTGTGGCTGTTGCTGGTTGGGTTTTTGCCTATTTAATGCTGGTGCGATACCAGGACAAGGTTACAGAATTAGAACTTGGGAAGACCCGGCTGTATGTCTTATTCTGGAATAAGTTCTATTTTGACGAGATCTATGACGTCTACTTGGTCAGTCCCACCATTAGATTTGCTCATTGGCTATGGCGCGTTATTGATATCAGTGTGGTCGATCGATTTGTTCATTCAATTGCTTCCCATGCTGTTTTTGGGGCTCAATGGTTATGGAGGATTGTTGATATGAAAGGCATTGACCGAGTTGTCACAGGCATTGGGGAACAAAGTGTGGGGATGGGGCGTTGGCTTCCACGAATGGCGGATGTTCGTTGGTTGGAACAAAAAGTCGGTCCTGTTGAAAAGCAAGCTGATGCTGGAGGGCAAACTGTACGGGAGGCAGAGGATCCCACTCTTCAGCATCAACTATTAGTGATGATCCTTTGGTTAGTTTTGGCGATTGGATTGTTATATATCCTAGTTTAATCATTCGCGACACGTTTCTTGCCTCTTGTTTCTTAAGAAAGGGCAAATGAGTGGCTATTTTGATGGATTACTTAATTAGCTGGATGATAGCTGTTCCGTTCTTAGGAATTGTGATCCTTGGACTTGTCCGTGACGAAGAATGGGTTCGTCGAATTGCGTTTGGATTGACCATAGTAGAGTTTTTTCTCTCGCTTATTCTGTGGAAAAATTTCGACTTCACTCAACGCGGCATGCAATTTGTGGAACGTGTGGAGTGGATGCCCACGTTTAATATTCAGTATGCCGTTGGAGTGGACGGGATTAGTATCCTGTTGGTTATCCTTACGGCCCTGCTTTGTCCCCTCTGCGTGCTCTGTTCTTGGACAGGCATTACCAGTCGAGTTCGAGCGTATTTGTCATTAATCTTGCTGGTCGAAGGTGCCATGATCGTTGTCTTTACGGCGCTGGATCTCTTTCTGTTTTTTATGTTGTGGGAAGTCATTATGATTCCCATGTATTTCATGATCATTCTTTGGGGTGGCCCGAATCGCATCGCTGCAGGGATTAAATTTGTCTTGTACAGCCTCACCGGCAGTTTGTTGATGTTGGTGGGAATCTTGGGTCTCTATTTAAATGGAGGCCATACATTTGATCTGTTAGTTCTCACTGAACAAACCTATCCCGCGACAACACAATTTTGGATTTTTTTGTCGTTCTTTTTAGCATTTGCCATCAAGGTCCCAATGGTTCCTTTCCATACGTGGTTACCTGATGCCCATTCCGAAGCCCCGACTGCTGGCAGTGTGCTTTTGGCTGGAGTGTTGTTGAAGATGGGAGGCTATGGATTCTTGCGATTTTGCTTGCCCATATTGCCAGAAGCCTCCGCCTTATTCGCGCCGTATATTTTATGGTTGTCAGTAATAGCGATCGTTTACGGTGGTTACATGGCTTTAGCCCAGTCTGATCTTAAAAAACTCGTGGCATATTCTTCTGTTTCCCATATGGGTTTTGTCACCCTTGGGATTTTTGTCTTCAATAGCCAGGGCATCCAAGGGGCAATCCTGCAAATGTTTAATCATGGGATTACCACGGCAGCTTTATTCATTTCAGTGGGACATTTATATGATCGCACGCATAGCCGAGCCATTGGTGATTATGGGGGGTTGTATAAGCCCATGCCTAGGTTCGTTGCGCTCTTCTTCTTGTTCTCAATCGCAGCATTTGGATTACCAGGTACGTGCAATTTTATCGGAGAGTTTTTAGTGTTGGTCGGGGTATCCTCTATCAATTTCGCTATGGTATTGATTTCCATGGTCGGTATTGTCTTGGCCGCGGCTTATATGCTGTGGATGCTACAACGGTTGGCTTTGGGCGAACCGAATACCAAATTTGTCTCCGTGCTTCCAGACTTGACCAGCAGGGAATTGGGTACGGTTATTCCCTTGGCCATTCTTGTGTTGTGGATTGGATTATATCCCGGCCCGTTGATGGAAATGATGGATGTCAGCGTGGCCGATCTCATCCAACAAACCACAGGGGCGCAAGTTGCTGAAGTGTCTCAACTTCAGCTTCGGCCCTAAACAGATCTTTATCCCTCCTGTCAAGTTAATTTTTTTTCTTCCCTTGACTTGTGAGTCTTCGGGCCTTATTAATTTGTATTATTGGGAAGAAACAGCCACGCGCCTTGAGCCATGATGAGAAAAAAGCTGCAGAAGCAGCTTTCCATGGAAAGCCATTCCAGCCTTCATGGTCTCAGTCTGCTCGGTTAGTGTACGAAGGAGTCTTGAAGGCCAGAGATATTTCATTGGATTCTGTTGAATCATTGGGGAAAGATTCTGACTTAGTTGAAACTCAGATTGTCGGAGCAGAGCTTTTTGGAGAGGCTCTCAATCAGGGGTTATCAGCAAGGGAAT
>LUMJ01001277.1_pt1 | contig 13460 bp, 14 predicted proteins | sample 729631 | NCBI WGS metagenome assembly LUMJ01 (sample SAMN03860266, study PRJNA289734) | marine metagenome | biome: seawater column; feature: ocean; material: water; isolation source: Red Sea water column Station 22 - depth 500m | place: Saudi Arabia: Red Sea | collected 2011-10-15 | depth 500 m | reverse complement strand
TATTAATTCTTTTACTTCATTGTCAGTGTCATCAACAAAATGATTAACCGCTACCGTAACTGGCAATCCAAATTTTTTAACATTTTCAATGTGTCTCTGTAAATTTACCAATCCTTTTTTTAAAGCATCAACATTTTCATTTTTTAACTCATCTTTAGATAAACCTCCGTGCATTTTTAATGCACGAATTGTTGCAACAATAACTACACAGCTTGGTTTTAAGTTAGATTTTCTACATTTTATATCTAAGAATTTTTCAGCACCTAAATCAGCACCAAATCCAGCTTCTGTAACAACATAATCGGCAAGTTTTAAACCAGCCTTTGTAGCAATAACTGAATTACATCCATGAGCAATATTAGCAAAAGGTCCACCGTGAATTATTGCCGGATTGTTTTCTAAAGTTTGAGTTACATTAGGTCTAATAGCATCTTTTAATAATACAGTCATAGGTCCTTGTGCCTTCAGATCTTTTGCAAAAATTTGTTTTTTGTCTCTTGTATAAGCAACTGTAATATTACCAATTCTTTTTTCTAAATCTTTTAAGTTATTTGCTAAACAGAATATTGCCATTATTTCTGAAGCTACAGCAATATCAAAACCATCTTCTCTCGGGAAGCCATTTGCTACTCCTCCTAAGTTTATGTTTATAGATCTTAAAGCTCTATCATTCATATCCATTACTCTTTTCCAAACAATTCTTCTGACATCTATATTTAATTTGTTTCCCCAATAAATATGATTGTCGATTAAAGCAGATAATAAATTATGTGCTGAAGTTATTGCGTGGAAATCCCCAGTGAAATGTAAATTGATTTGTTCCATGGGTACTACTTGAGCATAACCTCCGCCGGCAGCACCACCTTTCATTCCAAAAGATGGACCTAAACTTGGTTCACGAAGACATACGATAGATTTTTTTCCAATTTTGCTTAACGCATCACTTAATCCTACAGAAGTAGTTGTTTTTCCTTCTCCAGCAGGAGTAGGAGTTATTGCTGTTACCAATATAAGTTTTCCTTCTTTTTTATCTTTAATAGTTTCTAAATATTCTAAATTTAATTTTGCAATGTGACGTCCCATCGGGCTAAATGCTTGAGGTTCATCTGGAACATTTATTTTATCCAACACCTCAACAATAGGTTTCATTTTAGCTTCCCTAGCTATTTGGATATCACTTTTAGACATATAATTTTTTATTTCATAAAGTTAATGAGCCGAATTTCTATACTTTTTTATCATTTTTTTAAACATCTAAAAAATATATATAAAAAAAACAATAAAAATTTATATTTATTGATATAAAAATTACTCATGCAAAAATACTCAGTATTTAGTCTTATCAAAAATGCTCTTAAGGGTCATAAAGATTGGCAAGTTGCGTGGAAGGACCCAATTCCTAAAACCGAATATGACGTAATAATTATAGGAGGAGGAGGACATGGTTTAGCTACAGCATATTATTTAGCCAAAGAACACAATATTACAAACGTCGCTATTGTAGAAAAAGGATGGATAGGAGGTGGCAATGTTGGAAGAAACACCACTATAGTTAGATCTAATTATATGCATGATGAAAACGGTCTGTTTAGTGAATTTGGTATGGATTTATGGAGAAGTATGAGCCAGGAATTAAACTTTAACGTAATGTTTTCTCCAAGAGGAATAATTAATCTTGCTCACTCCGATGCACAAATGAACGTTTTCTCTAGAAGAGGTAATTCGATGAGATTAAATGGAATAGATGCAGTTCTTTTAGGAAGAGAAGAGGTTAGAAAGTTAATTCCAATGGCAGATTTTTCTGAGAATGTAAGATTTCCAATTTTTGGTGGCTTAATGCAACCAAGCGCAGGAACAGCTAGACATGACGGTGTAGCATGGGGCTATGCACGACAAGCAGATTCAATGGGTGTAGATATAATTCAACATTGTGAAGTAACAGGTTTCGATGTAGTTAATGGAAAAATAAAAGGAATACAAACTTCAAAAGGAAATATTAAAGCAAAAAAAATAGGACTTTGTGTTGCTGGAAGCACAAATATTCTTGCTGAAATGTTAAACATGAGGTTACCTGTAGAAACTCACTTATTACAAGCATGTGTATCTGAACCAATTAAACCAATATTGGATCATGTTGTTACTTTTGGTGCTGGACATTTTTACGTTAGTCAATCGGATAAAGGTGAAATGGTTATGGGAGGAGATCTTGATGGGTACAATAGTTATGCTCAAAGAGGAAACCTACCAACCCTTCAGCATGTTTTAACAGAAGGAATTGCAATGTTGCCATTTCTTAGCAAATTAAAAATGCTTAGAACATGGGGAGGAATAATGGATATGTCTATGGATGGCTCTCCCATTATTGATAAAACACACATTGAAGGATTGTATTTAAATTGTGGTTGGTGTTATGGTGGTTTTAAAGCAACTCCAGCGTCAGGATGGACTTTTGCTCACACAATAGCACAAGATAGACCTCATGAATTAAATGCGGGATATAGTTTAAATAGATTTAGTACGGGACATTTAATTGATGAAAAAGGCCTTGGAACAAAAACTTGGATTTCATAAATGTTACACATTAAATGTCCACACTGCGGATTAAGATCACAAAATGAATTTTCATATGGTGGTGATGCTACAGTTAAGAGACCAGAGTTAAATAAAGAAGTTTCAGATCAAGATTGGGATAATTTTGTTTATTTAAGAAAAAGCCCAAGAGGAAAGCATTTAGAATTATGGCAGCATATTTCTGGATGTAGGCAATGGTTTAAAGTTGAAAGAGATACTTTAACTCATGAAATATTTAAAACATTAAAAGCAAACGAAGAAATATAAAAATGTCTCAGAATTTCCGATTAGATAAAGGTGGCTTGATTAATAGAAATAAAAAAATTTCTTTTAAATTTAATGGAAAAAATTATTTTGGATATGAGGGAGATACTTTAGCTTCAGCTTTAATTGCAAATGGAGTTCATTTAGTTGGAAGAAGTTTTAAATATCATAGACCTAGAGGATTTTTCGGAGCTGGTGTAGATGAACCTTATGCAATGGTTCAGTTAGTTAGAGACAATGAATCAATACCCAATGTAAGAGCTACAGAACAAGAACTGTTCGAAGGTTTAGAATCAAAAAGTGTAAACTGCTGGCCAAATGTAAATTTTGATGTGGCCAAGAAGCTTTTGGTATAAAGTTTATGAACCATTTATAAGAAAAGCTGCAGGATTTGGCGTGGTATCTACCAGTCATGATCAAGAGAGATATGAACATAAGTATGAATATTGTGACCTTTTGGTTACTGGTTCAGGCCCTTCAGGACTTGCCAGTGCATACGCTGCAGCACAAAATGGAGCTAGGATAATTTTAGCAGAAGACAAACCAAGATTTGGAGGAAGCTTGTTAACAAGTGAAGTGAGCATAGGAAATCAAAGCGGCCAAGAGTGGACAGAAAATATAATATCTGAACTTAAATCAATGCCGAATGTAACTGTAAAAAATAGATCACAAGTATTTGGTTACTACGATCACAATATGCTTGTAATGTCAGAAAGAATAAGTGACCACTTACCAAAAACAAAAAAATATACTCCAAAGCAAAGACTTTGGTACATAAGGGCAAAAGAAGTTCTTGTTTCTTCAGGATCAATTGAAAGACCTTTAGTTTTTGGAAACAATGATACTCCTGGAGTAATGCTTTCTTCTGCAGCAAAAGAGTATTTAAAGATTTATGGAGTTTTAGCTGGTAAAAAACCTTTGGTGTTTACCAACAACGATAGCGGCTATGAAACTGCTATAGAGTTTAAAAAAAATGGAATTGATTCTGTTGTTTTAGATACTAGAAAAGATCCAAGTTCTGAGATTATTAATGAAGCGAAAAGTTTAAACATAGATATAAAATTTTCTTATGTTGTTGTGGCTGCTAAAGGATACAAAAAAGTAAAATCAGCTGATATTGCAAAAATTTCAGATGACAAAAAACAATTAAGCCAAATTGAAAATATTAATTGTGATTGTATTTGTGTTTCAGGGTTTTGGACACCAACAATTCATTTAGCTTCACAATCAGGTAATAAAACTAAATTTAATGAAGATATTGACGCATTTATTCCCGGTCAATCAAAACAAAATGAAACGGTGTTAGGATCTGCTAAAGGAATTTTCACATTAGAAGAAACTTTAAAAACTTCATTTGAAAAAGGAAGTGAGCTATCTAAAAAAATAACTAATAAGGATAATAATATTTCATTACCGTCTGTTGTTGAAAAAAAATATACAAATCATGATAAATTTTGGTGCGTGCCATTACCTGAGGGTAAAAATTATAAAAGATTTTTAGATTTTCAAAATGATGTCGCGGTATCAGATGTAGAGCTTGCTTTAAGAGAAGGTTATAGATCCATCGAGCATGTAAAAAGATATACCACATTAGGCATGGCAACAGATCAGGGAAAAACAAGTAATCTTAATGGATTACAACTAGTTTCAGATGTAGAAGATAAAGTTGTTCCACAAGTAGGTCATACTACTTTTAGACCTCCTTATACTCCAGTTTCAATAGGAGCTATTGTTGGTAGAGAAATTGGAAAACATTCTAAACCAACAAGAAAATCACCAATGCATTCATGGCATGAAAAAAATAATGCTGTATTTGTTGATGCGGGAGTTTGGTTACGTCCAAGATATTACAAACAAGGAAATGAAAATTTATTTGAAGCTTCAAAAAGAGAAGCAAAAAATGTTAGACAAAATGTAGGCGTATGCGATGTTACTACATTAGGTAAAATTGACATAAAAGGACCGGACGCTGCTGAATTATTAAACAGAGTTTACACTAATGCTTGGCTTAAACTGCCAGTTGGTAAAGCAAGATATGGCGTAATGTTAAGGGAAGACGGTATTGTAATGGATGATGGAACAACAACTAGAATTTCAGAAAACCATTATCACATGACAACTACTACAGCCCAAGCAGCAAATGTTTTGTCTCATTTAGAATATTATTTACAATTGGTATGGCCAGAATTGAATGTAAATGTAGTTTCAACTACAGAGCAGTGGGCAGGGGCAGCTATAGCAGGACCCAATTCCAGAAAATTATTAGAAAAATTATTTCCAGAAAAAGATGTTTCAAACGAAGGATTACCATTCATGGGATATATCGAAGGTAATTTGTTTGGTGTCTACGCAAGAATTTACAGAATTTCATTTTCAGGTGAGCTAGCTTACGAGGTAAACGTTGAGTCTGATAACGGTAACTTCATGTGGGAAAAAATAATGGAAGTAGGTAAAGAGTTTAATATTCAACCATATGGAACAGAGGCATTATCAACATTAAGAATAGAAATGGGACATGTTGCGGGATCAGAATTAGATGGACGTACAATTCCATATGATAACTCACTAGAAGGAATGGTAAGTAAAAAGAAAGATTTTATTGGAAAAAGATCTTTAAGTAAAACGGCTTACGTTGCTCCAGATAGACAAAAAGTTGTAGGTGTAGTTCCGTTAGATAAAAAAACTAGCATTCCAGAAGGATCGTATTTAGTTGTAGATGCTAAAGCAAAACTGCCAAATCCTAAATTAGGTCATGTATCTGCATCTTGTTGGAGTGTTGAATATGATAATCCTTTTTCACTAGCTATTCTTAAAGATGGAAAAAATATGATTGGACAAAAACTTTATGCTTTATCTCCATTAAAAAATAAAACCATACCAGTTGAAATAGTTTCATCACATTATGTTGATCCAAAAGGAGAAAGAGTAAGATCATGACATCAATATCAGCTTTAGAAAATATTCATACCAAAGGTCTTTACGGTAATTATGAAAATAAAAATGAAGAAGATTTACTAAAAGTTTCAGAAATTAAAAATTTACTTATCGTTCAAATAGTTCAGTATAAAAATTCTTCTATTTCAATGGAAGAAATTTCTATTGATAGTTTAATATTAAAAAATGAACCGCTCAACGTAATTAGCAATAATGATACTAGAATTTTATGGAACGGCCCAAACAATTGGCTTTTAATATCAACAAAAAAAGATTTGCTTAAAAATATTATAGAAGTTTTCAAAGAAACAGATTTTGCTGTAACAGATTTATCTCATTCACGAGCTATAATTGAATTAGAAGGACAAGATGCAAAAGAAGTTTTAAAGAAAGGATGTCCATTTAATTTTAATACTTTGGATAAAAATAATTCAATAAATTCTACATATAATGGAATAACCTTTACTGTTGATATGATTAATAATAGTCCAGATAAGGTAATAATATTCGCTCTTAGAAGTTTTGGAGAATCTTTATATCACTCTATTACAGATGCTTCCTTAGAATTTGGTTACAAAGCGTTATAGAATTTATTCAGAAGTTTTTAATTTTGTTTTTTGTATAAATATTACAAATAATACTGGCACAGCCAAAGTAAGCAAAGTAACAGTTATTAAAAGCAATCCTAATTCAGAGTAATCAGCAGCAGTTAATATAACATTGGTCACTTTGTCTTTAACTTCTCTTGTAACTGTGAAAATCTCATTTAGATATTTAGTCCCCAATGAACTTGCCGAAAGAGCTAAATTAGTAAATGATGCAAATACTGCAAAAAAAGTTGCTTTTAAATGCGTAGGAGCATTTTTAGCTATCCAAGCCAACAAAGGTATCATTGAAACCTGTCCAAGAGGTGATTCAAGCGCTGTATTTAATATTGCAATGAATTTTGCATCAACTACCCCGTTTGTTAAAGAAGATGTCCAATTATGAAGTCCATAATACATTCCAACACTTGGTAAAAATAATATAGCTCCTGCAATTGATAAAATAACAATAATTTTTGCTATAGAATTTTTTGCCATAAACGGTCTAAGTAATATGATACCAGCAAGAGTTAGAATTGAAGCTAAAAGTGCTAAAACAGAAAAAAATTGCTCATTAAATTTTAATTCATCTATTTCAAACCATGACAAACCCGGTCCAGGACCAGGCATTGCTCTAAAAACAAAAATTATTATTGCAGTACCAACTACAGTTAATCTTAAATCTTTAGGTAGTTCTTTAACCAATTTATTCATTAAAAATAGAATTATTGCCATTGATCCAATAAAGACAATTTCTTGTGCATAAGGAACTTTAAACGATCCGATGCTTAGTGTGAAAATAACAAAAACTAAACTTCCTCCTAAAATCCACCAATTAATTTTAGTTTTCTCTTGAGGAATATAATCTTCATCACCAGATAAACCTTGTTCTATTAATTTTTTTCTTTTCTTTATTTTTAGATAGGATGCAAGAAATATTCCTAATACAGATACAATTGGAATTATCAAAGCATATATATAAATTGAACCATATAGACTAATTTTTTCTACTTGCTCTAATTCATCTACACCCTTAAATAAAATAACATTAGCTAAAGCTACTAAAACAGTTCCACCAATAATTGCAAATCTGCCAAGAGTTTGCATTGTAGTATGCATTAATTTAATTTCATTTTTTGAAAATTTATTACCTTTTTCATCAACTATTGGGACAGCTTCCACAGTCATGGCGTCTGCCACTACATCCTGTACAACGTATCCAATTGGAGCTAACACAACACTTATAACAAACCAAGTTTCTACTTTTAAAATTGCAGACATCCATTCAGTATGAATTATCAATCCATACATAATTATTAAGCTTAATGAAATTAACGAGGCTCCTACAAAAACCATGTAGTTTTTCTTGTTCCAAATTAAATCCACTAAATGTCCCAATGGCATTTTTAATGCCCATGGAATACCAGCCCAAAATCCAAGACCAGCTAGAAAAGCTGCCGACAAATTAAGATAATCTTTGACAAAAAATATACCTACTATACCTGTTAAACCTGAAATTCCAGCTGCCATATAGATCATAAGGGGAGGAAAATACGTCCATTTAAATTGCCTACCAAGATCAATTAATGTTTCATCTAAAAATTTAAATACTTTATTCATGATTAAAATTATTATTTCATATTTCTAAATTAAAATAACAAGAATTTGGATCTTCCTTGTAATGTGCAAAAGGTTCACATTTTTTAAAACCAAACTTTTGAAATAATTTTCTTGCTGGTGAAAAAAATTCTCCTGTACCTGTTTCAACGCTTAATTTTTTAATTGAAATTTTTTTTGCTTCATCAATTAAATGAGAGATAATTTTTTCTCCTGTTCCTTTACCTCTAAATTTGTCTGCTACTCTAATCGATTTAAATTCTCCATGTGTTTCATCTAAAAATTTTAAGGCACCACATCCAATTAACTGATTTTCCTCCCATAAACTCCAAAATTTTATACTTGAAACTTTAAGACCAGGAATATCTAAGACGTGAGCACTTCCTTCAGGAGATACTGACCTTAGTTCAATAAAATGTTTAATTAAAAGATCGTTTACTTCTGGATGATCAAAGTTATTTTCTAATGATTTCATTTAATTACTCGTCAATTATTGTTAAATGTCCCATTTTTCTTTTACTCTTTATCTCTTTTTTTAAATAATCATAGAAAAATTCATTATCTTTAAAAGATTTTTTTCTATAAATAGAAATATCTTCACCAATTATATTAATCATTTTGGCATTGTGTATTTTTTTTGTTTCAATTTTTTCTAAACCACACACTGCTCTTATGTGGTTTTCAAATTGACTAACATTGTGAGAGTTAATTGTTAAGTGTCCTGAATTGTGAACTCTTGGAGCGACTTCGTTAGCATATAAGTTATCATTTTTATCTACAAAAAATTCTACGCAGAGAGTTCCTATATAATTTAATTCCTCTGCTATCATTGTTGACCAGTCTATAGATTTTTTTTTTTTTTAGATTAATTAATTTTTCTAAAATATATCGTTTAGCAAAGTCAATATTGGTATTTAAATCATCAAGACTATTAAGTTTGTATTGTCCTTTACCATCATAACCTAAAGTTATTGTTTTTAGTAGACCAGGAAATAGATTTTGATTATCTTTTAGTTGTTCAATATTTTCAATTAACACATATTTAGTCGTTTGAATATTGTTTTTATTTAAAAAATCTTTTTCATTTAATCTATTTTGAATTAAATTATTTATTTCGGGCTTAGGTAGAACTGTTTTCTTTTCGTCAATTTTTTTTAATACACTAAATGGAATATTTTCAAATTCATAAGTTACTAGATCAACTGAATTAATAAATTCATCAATAATATTTTGATCGTTATAATTCCCATAGATAAATTTACCTGAAAAGTTTTTTGCAGGAGCATTTATATCATCGCTAAGTATTACAGTTTTAATTCCAATTTTTTTTGCGGCATCAGCTAATAAGCTTCCTAATTGACCTCCGCCTATTATTCCCAGAGTAGGTCTATTCATTTATTTTGGTTTTTTGTTTACAGATTTTGATTGTTTAGTTCGCCATTTAATTAAATTATTTTTAACTTTTGTATCAAAATTTGAAATAATTGATGCAGCGTACAATCCAGCATTAATTGCTCCATCTTTTCCTATGGCTACAGTTCCAACTGGAATACCTTTTGGCATTTGTGCTATTGATAATAAGCTATCCAAACCTTTAAGTTTTTTGCTTTCAATTGGAACGCCTATAACAGGTATTCTAGTCAAAGACGCAATCATTCCTGGTAAGTGTGCGGAGCCACCTGCACCAGCCACTATTACCGAAATATTTCTATTTTCTGCAGATTTTGCGTATTTAAACATTCTTTCTGGTGTCCTATGCGCAGAAACAATAGATGTTTCAAATCTTATCTTTAATACCTTCAGTACTTTTTCACAAAATTTCATTGTTGCATAGTCTGATTTACTGCCCATAACTATTGATACTTTGTGACTAATTTTTTTATTTTTCATTTTTATGATTTTGAACAACGAGTATAGGTTAGCATATTCTTTACATATTAACTAGTCGACAAATTAAATTATAATTATAATGTTCTAATATATGAATTATCGAATTGACAATCTTCAATATTGTAATTGGTCTAGAAAAATATTTGAAATTAACAAAGAAGCCGGGCTAGATGCCCTTCATGTTACCATGGTTTATCATGAAGACTATGACGAATTTTTGGATAAACTAAAAGAATGGAACAAACTATTTAAAGATAATTCTGACTTAATTTTTTTAGGTAAAGATTATAAAGATATAGATAAAGCTAAATCAGAAAATAAAACTGCAATTTTTTTTGGCTTTCAAAACTGTTCACCAATTGAAGATAATATTAATCTTGTTGAAAAGATTCATGAGCAAGGTTGTCGATTTATGCAACTTACATACAACAATCAATCTCTTTTAGCTACCGGTTGTTATGAAAAAATTGATGGAGGTGTTACAAATTTTGGCAGGGAAGTAATAAAAGAAATGAATAGAGTGGGCATAGTGATTGACATGTCCCACTCTGCAGAAAAAAGCACTTTAGATGCAATTGAAATAAGTGAAAAGCCAATTGCAATCACTCACGCCAACCCATCTTTTTGGCATAACGCTAAAAGAAATAAATCAGAAACACTTCTTAAAACTTTATCTGAAAGTGGAGGTATGTTGGGTTTATCTTTATATCCTCATCATTTAAAAAATAATTCGGAATGTAAGTTAGAAAGTTTTTGTGAAATGGTTGCAAGAACAGCAGATATTATGGGAGTAAAAAATATAGGCATAGGTTCTGACTTATGCCTTAATCAACCTAATAATGTAGTTGAATGGATGAGAAATGGAACATGGACAAAAGCAAAAAATTATGGAGAAGGTAGCAAAGATAAACCAGGATTTCCAAAACAACCTGATTGGTTTTTAGATGCTAGAGGTTTTAATAACTTAGATAGAGGATTAAAAACTTTAGGCTTTAAAGAGAAAGAAGTGAACGATATTTTAGGAAATAATTGGTACAATTTTTACAAAGGTATTAATTAATGGAAGTTAGATTAAGAGACCCAAAAATTTTAATGAAACTTTCTAAACTTGGATCATTTCATCAATCTAAATTGTCTTTTTTAAGGTCATTTTTAAATGAATTTAAAGATTGGGATTATAATAGAGACCTTTTTCAAATAGATGAAAAAGGATATGGTACTGCAGTATATTCTTTTTCAAAAAATAATAGAACTTATTCACTAGTTTGTTTTGCAAATCAAATACAAGATGACGAAAGATCAGATAGAGTAATTGCAACCAAATGGGATGCTGCATTTGCACTTCACGATGGTATTCCTTCCAAACAAGATTTAGATAGATTGGTAAATAACGTTCCAAAACAAGAAGTAGGAAGATTGTCTTATAAGGAATTAACTCTTTCTAGAGCAAATAAATCAGTTAGAATATTCGAACATGTAGTAGAAAGCCTTGCAAAAGGCAAGCAACCAGACATCAAAATTTTATCAAAGGTAGGATATTTATATAGAACTACTGCAGTTTATGGATCAGGAAAGTTCGGTTTAGCTGACAGATTTAGAATTAAAAATAGAGATGAAATATATGGACCTTTCAGATTAGAAATGATGCTAGTTTACTTGGTTAGACAATTTACATTTGATCAGGTAAATCATATCGCTAAGAATAGAAATCCCAAATTAGCAGTAGAGCTTGATAAGAAAATTTGTAGAAATCTTGGAATTGGAAATTCTACAGGTTTAGGAATGGCACCATTCATAGTTAATCATCCTGCACTTCTAAACAACTGGATAATAGCAAGAGAAACAGTTTTAAAAAAAATAAGAGAAATAGAACAAGTGTCAAAATCAGAAATTAATATTTTTTATAGTTGTCTAATTAAATCATTAAAAAATGTAACAAGTTGGTATACTGAAAGTGAGTTTCAAAACATAAAAATAAAAAGTTTGGTTGAAGACTTAAAAAAATTTATTAAATTTCTTAAAGAAGATTTTACATTGGAAAAATCTTATCAATTTAATCGAATTTATATTTGGGCAGAGGAAAACTTAAAGGATGAATGTATAGAATATATAGTTTCAATGATGATGGAACCATATGATAGCATTGTAGATCCCTTAATAAGTAAAATGAGCGCAGAAGAAGATGATTATTTTAATATACCAGTAAATAGAACCATAGAAGACTTAAGAAATATTCTTGAAAAAAACTATTCAGAAATTCTTAAAATAGATTTTGAAAAAAAAGAAAACAATCAAAATTTTTGGTTTATATCTAAAAATAAAGAAGAACCAAGAATAGCCGATAGATACCAACAAGAAGGTTCAGAACTAGAACAACCATTGGCTATTGCAAGAGATATTAAAAAACTTTATGAGAAGGTTTTTGTAAAAAAAAATAGTTTAAAAATTGGAAAATTTTTATCTGAAAACAATAATTTAAGACACGTTGTTAGAAGAGCTTTCATAGCAGAAAAACTTCCTTATGCAGAAATACAAGACAATACAATTGGATCAAAACTAATACCTATAGATATGTTAAGATTAAAATTATCTTTTTTTGGAGCAATTAAATTTGACCCAAGATCAGATAAATGGTTAAGAATTTCCATGTTTCAGGGCGCTCCTTTGCCAAACGAGCTAAGATCATTTAATAATGATTGGATATATAATTCTTTAAATTAATGAAAAGTTTTAGCGAAATAGAAACAACCGTAAAAAGAGCAACTAAGGCTATAGGATTTTCATGGGGTGTTGCAGAAGAAATGGGGAAAAATGTTCGTTTACTGGAAATGTTTGGATTGCCAGGATTAAAAAATATTAATCAGTATTTCAGAATATATAAAATTAGTAATTTCGAAGATATTAAAGAAATATCAATTTCAAATTCTCCAAGTAATCACTACTGCCCAATACTTTCTGGTCTTAACTTTTTTGATCAATCTTCAACAATTTCAGAATTTAATGAATTAGAGATATCAAGTTTAGCGGTGAAATATTAGAAAAATCTGATAAAATAAAAATTCAATTTCTAGAAAACAAAAATACTTTCAACGAAGAAGAATGGTCGGAATTGTATAGATTATCAGAAAACACATATGTTGAAGAATCTGAAGAACTAAAACAGAAGTCAGCCGGAGCAGGTTTAACAGACAATGATTGATGAAAATTTTTCAGAAGATTTAAGTCAAAAAGATTTAGATGATTTAAATAATATTTGTGAAGAATGCAAAAAAGAACATGAAAGTGTTTCGCAAAATTTAATTATTACTGGATTTAAAATTTGTAAATTTTGTAGAACTTCAAAAACTATTTTTCCAATTTAACTAATATTACCTATAGGAAGAGCATCCATTCTGCTCATTACAAAAGATAACGATAAAAAAACAATAATCAAAAAAGACAAAAATATAATACCAAAAGCTTTAAAATTAGATTTTAAATTTAAAATTTGCTTAGTAGAAATAATTAATGAAGCAAAAATCCAAAATTGAGTAAGAAAAACTATTAATAAAACTAAATCAGGAGTTACTGCAAAAAACCTGATTAAACCTGGGGCATGAG
>LUMJ01000681.1_pt1 | contig 13461 bp, 11 predicted proteins | sample 729631 | NCBI WGS metagenome assembly LUMJ01 (sample SAMN03860266, study PRJNA289734) | marine metagenome | biome: seawater column; feature: ocean; material: water; isolation source: Red Sea water column Station 22 - depth 500m | place: Saudi Arabia: Red Sea | collected 2011-10-15 | depth 500 m | reverse complement strand
CTACCAAAGTATACATTGGTCAAAAAGAGTGGGGCAAAGCAGAGGTGGTATCTCAAAATCAAGTGAAAGGGCGTGCTACTGTATTGCTAAAGTTATACCAAGGAAAGAAAAGGGAAGTCCGGCGAATTGTTTATCGAATGAAACGGACTTTATTCAGCTTAGAGCGCGTACAATATGGCCCCATTGAGTTGGGGGATGTTCCGGTGGGGTCCTGGCGTGATTTAACCGAAGAAGAAATGATGGCAATGCAGCGATTAAAATCGGGGAAATAGTCCTTGATTATATATGGGTTATTTATTGGTATATCTTTTAAAAAATGAGTAAATTTCTTGGCTGATTGAGAGTTGATAGGTTATGATTGTTGCTATAGACGGACCGGCGGCAACCGGGAAAAGTACCTCCGCTAAATTAGTGGCCCACAAGTTGGGTTTTACTTATTTAGATACAGGTGCAATGTATCGGTGTGTAACCCTGTCCGTTTTACGCCATGATGTCGATTTGTCTGATTCTGCGGTCCTCGCCAAACTTCTGTCCGATACACATATAGAATTTGGTCAGAAAAATGGAGATGTGTCCGTTAGTTTAAATGGGGAGAATGTCTCTAGAGAAATAAGACAGGCTGAAGTAACGAATCATGTAAGTGCTGTTAGTGCGCTTGCATCGGTTAGAGAAGCGCTGGTTCGAATTCAAAGACAAATTGCAGCCAATCAAGATTGTGTGTTAGAAGGTCGGGATATCGGGACCATTGTGTTCCCTGATGCTGATATTAAGTTCTTTCTAATTGCTGATGATCGCGTGAGAGCCGAAAGGCGACAACTGGATCTCAATGCATTGGGCGAGAACAAATCCATTGAAGAGTTGATGGAAGAAATCAGAAGACGGGATAAATTGGATTCTGAACGAGACCATTCGCCACTCCGGAAAGCAGATGATGCAGTCGAAGTGGATACCACACAATTGACCATCAATGAGCAGGTTGACTTTATGGTCAACAAGGTAAAATCATTAACAATAGGAAACTAAACCTCCATGAGTGAAACTGTACAAGAACCCATTGTAGAACAGACTCCCGATTCTCAGGAATTAGAAGTCAGCGCAATTGAAGAGAATGAAGCGCCTGCAATATCTACTGAAACCAAAGAAGCTGTAGCTGAAAAACCAGCAGAACCAGCCAAACCAGAATTAAATTATCTCGCTGACGATCTGTTCAATGATATACGTCAGGTATCTATAGATGACCTCATCGATGAAGATGTAGTTGAAGAGGTACCCCAAGAAGAACAGGATCGGTATTTATCTACATTCTCAGAAATAAGCGAAAGAGAAATCGTGACCGGTCGTGTCATCGGCATGAATGAAAAAGAAATCCTGATTGATATCAGATTTAAATCAGAAGGAATCATTAGCCGGGATGAATTTGCGGAAAATGCACTACCTGAAGTGGGCGATAAGCTAGATGTCTACTTAGAGAGAATGGAGGATGATAGCGGCAAAACAGTTCTGTCAAAAGAAAAAGCCGATTTCTTGCGCCGTTGGGTTGAGCTTCGTGAAGTTCATGATACAGGCGAAATCATCCAAGGTAAAATTGTTCGGAGAATAAAAGGTGGAATGATTGTGGATCTGAATGGGGTTCAAGCCTTCTTGCCTGGGTCGCAAATTGATGTGAGACCTGTAAAAGATTATGATCGATACCTGGATACTGAAATGGATCTTCGTGTGGTCAAATTCAATGAATTCCGCAAAAATGTGGTTGTGTCTCATAAAGCCATATTGGAAGAAAGTCTCGCTGAACAACGTGACGAATTATTCCAGAAACTTGAAGTGGGTAGCGTCATGGAAGGCCGTGTAAAGAATATTACCGATTTTGGTGTATTCATTGACTTAGGCGGTATTGACGGCTTGCTCCATATTACCGATTTAAGCTGGGGTCGTGTCAATCATCCATCTGAATTGATTGGCATGGATGATACATTAACGGTGAAAATCATCGACTTTGATCAAGACAAAAAACGGGTTTCATTGGGCTTAAAACAATTGACACCCCATCCTTGGGATAATGTGGATGAACGGTATCCTGAAGGTGAAAAAATCTCAGGTAAAGTGGTCAGTATGACCAATTATGGTGCATTTATTGAAATTGAACCCGGCGTTGAAGGATTGGTTCATGTTTCCGAAATGTCTTGGACGCGTCATGTGAAAAATCCATCAGAAATGTATTCCCTTGGAGACGAAGTTGAAGCCGTAGTTTTGGCCATCAACACAGAAGAGCAGAAAATTAGTCTAGGTGCGAAACAACTTCAACCCGATCCATGGGATCAGATTGAAGAAAAATACATGGTGGGCACAGTTGTAAAAGGGAAAGTCATCAACTTGACTCAGTTTGGCGCTTTCATTGAACTGGAAGAGGGGATCGACGGTCTTATCCATGTGTCCGATCTTTCTTGGACAAAAATAGTTCGCCATCCGAAAGAAGTGGTTGAGAAGGGGCAAGAAGTTGAAGTTCGGGTAATGGAAGTATCCCGCGAGAGCCGACGGATTGCCTTAGGCCTCAAACAGGTAGAAGATGATCCATGGCCTGAACTGGTTAAAAACTTTGAAACCGGTAAAGAAGTAGAAGGTGAAGTAGTCCGCGTTTTGGATAAGGGAATTATTTTACTCTTAGAAAATGATGTGGAAGGCATCATTCCTTTTGGCCGCCAACCCAAACGGCAGCGGAAAGCACTTTCATCCAAATATAAAGCCGGTCAAACCATGGGCGGTGTGGTCATGGAAGTGAAACCTGACGATAAAAAAGTAGTCCTGTATGTTGATGAGCTTAGTGCCGATCAACCTACACAGAAGGATGACGTTCAGGAATTCCTTGAGAGTCAGGGTGCACCAGAGGGTGAAAAAATAGAAATCCCAATGGAATCCTCTGAAGAAACTGAAAGTGATACAGCGGCAGCGGACGAATAGTCTCTGCCACTTGGCCTGACAATTATTTATTATGGGGAAAGGATTTAATCCAGACAGCCTCAAATCCTTCTTCTCCTTGAAAAATCTAGGAATTCGACTTGGTGCTATCGGCTTGGCTGGCCTGCTTTGGTTATTTGTTGTAAGCGAAAACCAATATGCCATGGTTGTGGATATGCCGATTGAAGCACGTAACCTACCTGCCCGTCACGCCTTGGGTGAAGAAGTCCCCGACTTTGCAAAAGTGCGAATAAAAGGTACAGGGCGGACCCTTTTCAAAACCATAATCCTGAAACAATTTATTCCTGATTTTAAACTTGTTTTGGATTTGGAACGAATATCCGAAGAATATGATTTTATACTCAATGATTATTTTGAACGGTATCCGCAAAAAGTAGCCATTCCTTCAAATTTTGATGTGGAATATGTGGAAGTGAATTATCCCAGTTCGATCCACATCAGTTTGGATGAATATAAAGAAAAGATGGTTACAGTTGCTCCTGTCCTTCTTATTCGCCCTGCCCCCGGATATACACTGGTCGGAAAATCCAGTATTTCACCGGAAACAATCAAAATCGCCGGATCGCGGAATATTGTAGAGGGGATTGGTTCCGTTTCCACAATACCTGATACCATCCAAAATGCAACCACTCGAATATCCCTCACTTTGGAATTGGCTTCTATCCGCGGTCAACTGATTGAATACACACCCAAAACCGTAATTTTTGATCAGAATATTCAATCTATTAGTGAGCGGATTATTAGTGAAATTCCTGTAAAAATCAAAAATGAAAGGGCAAATCTTCAAGCATTTGTCAGTCCCCAAACCGTATCCTTAACGGTGGTAGGAGGGACAGATTTCATTGCAGGATTGCAGCCGGAAGATATTGAAATTTCAATCGATTTTAACGATTGGAATGCCCAACAACAATTCTACGAATTAAAGGTTCGCACCCCCAAAGATGTGATCGAATGGATGGACCTTTCACCGACGCAAATCGAACTGGTGGTCACCAAGAGGGTCGGTTGATCGTCCTTGGGATTGAAACATCCTGTGATGAAACGGCAGCAGCCATTTCACAGGATGGCCGCATTCTTTCTTCTCAAGTCAGCACCCAAACCATTCACAGAAAATATGGTGGTGTTGTACCCGAGATTGCTTCAAGAGAGCATGAAAAACTCCTCAATGAAATGGTGGTGGATACACTCCAAATTGCCAATCTTTCCAAAGCGGATTTAGATGGTATTGCCGTCACACAAGGACCTGGACTCTCCGGTACATTGATTACGGGTACATGTTTTGCCAAAGGGTTGGCCCAAGGACTCCAGTTGCCCATTATTGGGGTTAATCATTTAGAAGCTCATATCTTTGCGAACTTTCTGGCTGATCCAGCGTTAACATTTCCATTCATCTGTTTATTGGTCTCAGGCGGCCATACACAAATTTGGTACGTGGATGGTTTGGGTGATTACGATCTCATGGGTGAAACACGGGATGATGCTGCAGGAGAGGCCTTTGATAAAGGTGCCCGGATATTAGGATTGGGGTACCCGGGTGGACCGGAAATTGAAAAATTGGCAACACAAGGGGATATGCATACGATAGAATTTCCAAGAGCATTAATGCAAAATCAAAATTTAGAGTTCAGTTTCAGCGGATTAAAAACAGCATTACTTTATCATATGGAATCCAATCAAGATACATCAAAATCAGATGTAGCTGCCAGTTACCAGTTTGCCATTATTGAAGCATTAGCAACCAAACTAAAATGGGCCATGGAAAAATCAAATTGTGACACCTGTGTCATTGCCGGTGGTGTGGCAGCCAATCAATTTATGAGGGATTATGTAAAGGAAATAATGCCCCAAAAAAAGATTATTTTCCCTGCACTATCCTATTGCACAGACAATGCGGCAATGATTGCCTATTTGGGTGAATTATATTTGAATTCGGAGAAAACATCTTTAGTTGATTTTCCCATTCTTCCCAATATGAAATTGGCCTAATTGATGGATCTGCAATTTTTGCATGGATCTGATCCTGTTTTTTGGATTTTCATATTGTTATCCATTTTATTTTTATTATTGAATCCTGTACTTACGGTTCGATCCGAAAAATCTCAACAGTTGAATTGGGCGATTTTTGCTGATAATTCCGCCAGTATTAATAATCATAAAACACCTTCATTAAGTGCAATTCAATCCGGCTTAACCTCTCTCGTCAATCAATTGTCCGAAAAAAATATTGATATAGATTTTTATCGTTTTGATACTGAAATATCAAAAGAAAATAATTATACAATTGATGGAAATGGCGTGACCACCAATCTCGGACTTATTCCAAATATTGTAGAGAAAGATGCTTTAACACTGGCAGGCGCTATTGTTATTTCTGATGGATTGATTACAGAAGGAAAAAATCCCCTGAATGACCTGAAACAATTGTCCATACCTATCCATACCATTGGCATTGGGACAGGGAGCGAATTGGTCGATGTATCGGTTCAATCGATTGATGTGCCTACTGTTGTGCTCAAAAGCGATGGTGTACAGGTAAAAGCGATTGTGCAATCTATGGGGCAAACTCAAGATCGGCTAAGCGTATCATTATATCACGGCAAGAAACTTTTAGGCTCAAAGCATATTCGGATAGTGGGGCAGGGCGCTAAGAAAGAAGTGCAGTTCCGGTTTACACCAAAAGAAATTGGACAGCAAAACTATGAGGTTCGTATTTCATCGGTAGAAGATGAAATCAATATTGTCAACAATCGCCAGTCTTTTCATTTACTGGTATTAAAAGATCAATATAAAGTGGCATTAATTACAGGGAGTCCCAACAAAAATACATCCACATTGAAACGATTGTTAAAGAAAAATCCACGCATTCAATTGGATCATTATATAAGGATTTCAGAATCTCGTTTTAAGCCGGCAATCAATTCATTTTGGTCTACACCTTATGAATTAATCATTTTGGATAACTATCCCATTAAACCATTATCTGAAAATTTCATAAGAATCCTAGGTAAAAAAGTTGTTACCCATCAGTCGGCCATGATGCTATTGGCCGGCCCGAACCAATCCAATCATTCTTTAAAAGGATTGACTTCAATTTTGGGCGTTACCGTACGTGACAGTATTAATTCGGATGAACCATCCTATTGGGAATTCGCATCTGAATCGGCAGACTTTAAGAGTGATTATTCACCCCTCACCCAAGGACTGAATCTATCAACTGATGGAGATTTTTCGGAAGAATTGGCAATTTATGAATCCGGTTGGCCGTTATGGGCTCGAAATCAAAATGGTAATATTCGTACGTCAGTGATTACGGCAACAGATCTACATGTGTTACACTATCAACAACGAGATCACGATACACAAAATCCATTTTCGTATATCATTAATGGATCTACCGATTGGTTGCTAAAATCAGGGGGAGCCTACGAAAATTATTTTCGCCTGAATAAGGATCGGTATCAGCAAGGAGAGATGGTCCAAATAACAGGTACCCAACCATTTACATCTAGTCAATCTGATCGGAATGCTTCAATTAACATCTATGATGGACAAACAAATCTATTTTCAAGAGACATTACCTACAATATTGAAACAAATCGGTGGGAAGGTGTATTCAGAGCACCCAAGCCGGGAAATTATACTTTCGCCATTCAAATGGGGTTAGATGAATCATCCATACTATCCGGTCAGTTTCAGGTATTGGAAAGTCAAATTGAATTGAGCCAAGTATATTTGAATAAACCATTATTAACCTCTATAGCGAAAGCAAGTAAGGGCCGATATGTAGATTGGCAGAATCGGTCTGAGCTCATTGATTCAATTTCACAAAAAGTTCGCCGTGAATTCAAGGCAGATGTCATTAAATTCAATGAGAATAAAACATTCTTAATTGTCATGATTCTATTTTTGTGTATTGAATGGATTGTTCGCCGTCAAAAAGGATTATCTTAAGCTTAAGGGTTCATTAATTTTATGAAAAAAATTACCATTATTGGAACAGGGTACGTGGGATTGGTCAGCGGTGCAGGCATCGCTGAATTTGGCCACCATGTAACCTGTGCAGATATTGATCAAGAAAAAATAGATCAATTAAAGAAAGGGGAAATCCCTATTTATGAGTCGGGATTAGATGCTCTGGTTTCGGACAATGTAAACAATGGACGACTATCATTTTCGAACGAAGTTAAGTCATGTATTGAAGTAGCTGACATTATATTTATTGCTGTAGGTACACCGCAGGGCCATAATGGCGAAGCAGATTTGAGTGCAGTAAAGACCGTGGCTGAAACCATTGGTACCCATATGAATGGATATACGCTTATTTGTACCAAGAGTACCGTTCCCATTGGTACCGGAAAAATGATTGAATTGATCATTAAATCAAAAAACCCAAATGCAAATTTTGATTATGTATCCAACCCAGAATTTTTACGTGAAGGGGCTGCTGTAAAAGATTTTCTTCATCCTGACCGCATTGTGGTGGGAACTCGATCAGAAAAAGCGGCATCCATTATGCGGAATGTATATCGGCCACTTTATATCAATGAAACACCCATCGTTGCCACTACAGTTGAAACTGCAGAAATGATTAAATATGCCTCCAATGCATTTTTGGCCTTAAAGATCAGTTATATCAATGAAATTGCCAACCTTTGCGAAGCGGTGGGCGCGGATGTGCATGAAGTGGCAAAAGCCATGGGGCAGGATGGACGAATCAGTCCAAAATTTTTACATCCAGGTCCTGGTTTTGGGGGTTCCTGTTTTCCAAAAGATACAGAAGCATTGGCGGCCACAGGTCGTGAAAATAGTTCACCCATGCGTACCATTGAGGCGGCGATTCAAACCAATGCGAATCAAAAATTGAAAATGATAGATAAATTAGTGGCATTATTAGGCGGCGATGTGAAAGGTAAAACAGTGGCTATATTGGGGCTGGCTTTTAAGCCCCAAACTGATGACGTTCGGGACGCAGCATCACGGGTTATTATTCCTGAATTGGTGGATAAGGGTGCAACAGTTCATGCTTATGATCCTATTGCCATGGACAATTTCAAACGTCACCATTCAGATATTTCATATTTTGAAAACTGGCAAGCCGCAGTGTTGGGTGCGGATGGAGCAGTCATATTAACAGAGTGGAATGAATTCAGGGGCATGGATTTATCGGATCTCAAATCCAGAATGGCATCACCAGTTATTTTAGATACAAAAAATATTTTAAGTATTCAGCAACTCAAATCATTGGGATTCACTTTTGACAATGTAGGGCGAACAGCAATTTGATGAAAATTGAAAAAACAGTCATCCCTGATCTGGTCCTGATTAAACCTCAGGTTCATGGAGATGAGAGGGGTTACTTTTTAGAATCCTTTAAAGAAACAGAATTCTCTGCCCTAGGATTGCCTACACGTTTTGTACAGGATAACCAGTCCAAATCCAAACGGGGTGTATTGCGGGGGCTTCATTATCAATTAAATCATCCTCAAGGGAAATTGGTATGGGTTACCCACGGAAAAGTATTGGATGTGGCTGTGGACATCCGAAAAGGATCACCTACATTTGGTCAATCCGTATCCACTCTTCTGGATGATGAGAATCATCACCTTTTTTATGTACCTCCCGGTTTTGCCCATGGTTATTATGTATTATCTGAAACGGCCTTGTTTCAATATAAATGTACAGACATTTATCATCCTGAAGATGAATACGGTATAAAATGGGATGACCCTGATATTGGTATTTCTTGGGGAGATGGGGATAAATTCGTGTCTTCCAAAGATGCACGATTATCCACGTTGAAGGATATGGATGAAGCCCTATTACCACAATATGAAATGATAGACTAAATGATTTCCGTAGATTTAATTCGAAAACAAACTGATCTTGTTCAAAAAAAATTGACATGTAAAGGTGAAAATATTTCTTTAGACAACTTGCTCAAATTGGATGGGGAATATCGAGAGCATTTATCTAAAGCCAATGATCTCCGGGCAGAACGCAATAAAGCGTCAGAAGATATTGCCAAAGCCAAACGGGCCGGTGAAAATGCAAATGAAGCAATTTCGGCCATGCGAAGCGTAGGTGACGAAATTAAATCTTTGGAGGAAAAAGCCCAGTCTCTAAAATCTGAAATAGATGAACATTTATTGGGGATCCCAAACTTACCCCACGATTCCGTGCCCACAGGTGAAGATGCATCTGATAATGTTGAAGTCAGGCAATGGGGCACACCTTTAGAATCTGATTTTGAATTAAGAGACCATTTGACATTGGGCGAAAACTTAGGCCTTTTTGATTTCGAACGAGGAGCCAAAATCTCCGGCTCAGGTTTTCCGCTCTATACGGGAAATGGCGCCAAATTAGAACGGGCTCTGATTAACTATATGTTGGATGTACAAACGGAACAATATGGCTATAAAGAGGTATTCCCACCTTTTGTTGTTCGTTCTGACTCTGCTACAACCACAGGCCAACTTCCCAAATTTGCTGAAGATATGTACCCTTCTGAAAAGGATGGGTTATGGTTGATTCCTACGGCAGAAGTGCCTGTCACTAATATCCATAAAGATGAAATTCTTTCTGAATCCCAATTACCCATCAATTATGCCGCCTATTCTGCATGCTTCCGACGTGAGGCAGGTTCTTATGGGAAGGATACGCGCGGATTTTTGCGTTTGCACCAATTCAATAAAGTAGAGTTGGTAAAATTTGTAAAGCCTGAAACTTCTTATGATGCCTTAGAAGCGTTGGTTACACATGCAGAAGCAATTCTCCAATCTTTGGGACTGCACTACCGCGTGGTTGAATTATGCGCTGGCGATTTGAGTTTTTCGGCAGCCAAATGTTATGATTTAGAATTATGGGCACCGGGAGAAGGAAAATGGCTCGAAGTATCTTCTTGCAGCAATTTTGAATCATTCCAAGCCAGACGTGGTAACATCCGTTATCGCCGCGAAGATGATAAAAAAGTAAAATTTATTCATACCTTGAATGGTAGCGGTGTAGCCACACCAAGATTGTTGGTTGCGCTGTTGGAAACATATCAAAATGAAGATGGATCCATAACTGTACCGAAACCATTGCAGCCTTATGTAGGGGCGGAGGTGCTTCATTAATATCCGATCCCTTTGGTTTTTATTGAATATAGTTGTTTGGACGATTTTTTTTGCCACCATTGGGTTGATTGGATGTTTATTTGAGTGGCGGGGAAAATTCTTGGGATGGATTGCTAGAACTTGGGGGAAGGTCATCCTAAAGGTGGGCGGAATTCAATATAAGGTCAATGGATTAGAGAACTTGGATCCGAATAGCCATTATGTTTTTGCCGCCAACCACGAATCGGCCATGGACATTCCATTAACATTTGCCAGTTTACCTTTTCATATTGTTTCCATATCCAAAATTGAACTCAAACGGATACCCATTTTTGGATGGGCCATGATGGCAGGGGGGCATTTTTTTGTAGACCGCCGTAACCATAAACAAGCAATGAAGTCTTTGGAGAAAGCCAAGAAATCCATGACAAAAAATCCACGATCCATCATTTTATATCCCGAAGGAACCCGATCGATGAATGGGGAGATTATGCCCTTCAAAAAAGGTGGATTGATATGGGCCTTACAAATGGGTGTGCCGGTTGTACCTGTGGCTCTTTGCGGCACACGAGATACACTAAAAAAAAAATCATTGGTATTGAAAAATCATCCCTTAATAGTAGAGGTTGGAGCACCTATAAAAACGGCTTCATTGACTTTTGAAGATCGACAGCAGTATGTCGCAAATGTGCAGCAAGCCGTAGTGGCATTAAAAGCCAAATGGCAAGAGAATGGATAAAGTTAGTTATCTAATCCCAGATGAAATGACGCATACGCCGTCACGAATTTCAAATTCTAGTGTTAATGAAAAACAACTTGAATCACAATGGTTTCAGTATAAAACAGGTGATGTCATCCATGATATTCGTGGTAATGCAATATTAATAATTGATTTGGGAGTGGTGAATCGGAATGAAGGTCCTGATATTCGAGGGGCGATACTATTTTCAAATGGCCAATTATTAAAAGGGGATATTGAAATCCATCGCCGAACAAGAGATTGGTTCTACCATGGCCACGAAGCAGATTCAAATTATAACCATGTTATTTTGCACCTTGTCCATCAATTGGACAGGGATGACTATCGGTTGCATGGGCACATTCATTGTATCTCTGAAATAAATCCAGTTATTCAATGTGATTTATCAATCAATAATTTGAATCAATTATTTGAAACCACACTTGTAAACATGGGTATGAATCGTTTTCAGGAAAACGTGAATCGGTATCGCCATCATGCTTGGCACGATAAAGTTCTTGAAGATTTATGTCATCTTCTGGGAAAAGGCGGCAATGAATCTGCCTTCCTTCAATTGCTTACTCACTTTAAAAATAATGGAAAAACTGATCCATCCATTCACTGGCATAGGCGGGGTATTCGCCCCAATGCATGGCCGGAAAAACGAATTGGAATGGCGCTAAATTTATTTAAATATTTTCTACAGTTGGAGGAGATGCCCAGAGCAGTACCAGTGGAAATAATGCATTCAGTAACAGGGCACTTTTTGACAGAATTGAAAGGCAATATTCTGTATCCACTTATGGGAGCAAATGCACTAATTCATGGTGATGCTAAAGAATATGGAGTGGTTAAAAGAGAGTGGTTGTGCTTAAAATTGAATGCACCTTACGGCCGGTTTCAAAAGCAGTTTGGTCAGGTACTCTCCAACAGATCGATTAAAAATTTCGCCCTATCCCAAGGGCTTTTATGGTTAGAAAATCATTGGTGCAAGCAAGACCATTGTTCTGTTTGTCCCCTAAAGGAATTTCATGGAAGCACTATCCATAACTGAAGCGAAGGCCAAGTTGGCTGAACTGAAAGCGTCAGGCAGTAAGATTGTGTTTACCAACGGCTGTTTTGATATCATTCATGAGGGACATAAAACCTATTTAAGTGGGGCAAAGGCTTTGGGCGATTTTTTAATCATCGGATTGAATTCTGATGCCTCCGTAACAAAATTAAAAGGGCCGGGTCGTCCGGTGAATGGCGAAGCGCGTCGCGCGTCCAACCTACTAAGATTATCCTATGTGGATGCGGTGACCATTTTTTCGGAAGAAACACCAAAGTCACTCATCGATGAACTCCGACCGAACATATTGGTGAAGGGGGGCGACTATAATACGGATGACATTGTAGGTGCAGACCGGGTCAGAGCCGATGGAGGAGAAGTGGTCACACTGCCATTTGTTTCTGGATTTAGCACAACAAAAATAATAGAAAAACAGGCGGGAAAAGGCTTGACTGGGGAAGAGGTCTCCGACTAATTTCGCCACCTAAAATTACCCTAAATAATAATGAAACAGACATTTACACGAATTATTAATCTTATGATTCTGGTGGCCGGCATTTCTTTTGGCCAAGAAACAAATCAACAGATTCAAGAGGATACCCAATCCTATGAAAATGGTAATGGGATTGATATTACTCAGAACCGATTGCCTCAATTATTAAGGGATGTAAAGGTACTCCTTTCTGATGCCCTCATTGCGGATGTGATGGATGACACTTTAGAAGTGGTATACACATTAAACCAAATTTTTGATCTGTTAACTGAAGCAGAACAATATGGTGAAATGGACGATGAAGATCATGATGAGTTTGACCGTTTTGAATCTTCATTGGTTGAGCTATATATCCATCGGTTTAATACATTAGATAATGAAGAAGCAACCGTAACGGCCGAACATCTACGAATTGATGTAACGTCTATGACAGAGCCCCTAGAAGTAGAAATGGGTGCATCTCAGTTTACAGTTGTGGAAGACAGGGATGGGCATATTCCACTGGTTCGAAATAAAAAAGTAGATCAATTCATCAATTATTTTCAAACCAAAGGGAAGCGGCAATTTGAAATCTGGCTGGATCGGTTAGATGTTTATGGACCCATGATTAGTCAGATTTTAGATGAGTGTAATTTGCCTCCTGAATTACTCTATTTGGCCATGATTGAATCGGGTCTAAATCCAAAAGCATATTCAAGAGCGGCCGCCAATGGCATGTGGCAATTCATTTATTCCACCGGAAAAATGTACGGCTTAGAACGAAACTGGTACATTGATGAACGGCGAGATCCGGAAAAGGCCACACGTGCGGCTTGCGCATATATAACCGATCTTTATAATGAATTTGATAATTGGTATTTGGCCTTGGCTGCTTATAACGCAGGGGAGGGGAGGATCAGACGTGGGACACGGCTACATCAAACATCTGATTTTTGGCAGCTCCATTCATTGCCGAGAGAAACACGAAATTATATTCCATATTTTTTAGCCGCCACCATCATGGCAAAATCACCCGAAAAATATGGATTTTATAAAAAAGAAAAGCGTCAATTACCCTTGGATTATGATGTGGTGACGATTGAAAAAAGTGCTGATTTAACTGTATTGGCTA
>LUMJ01000455.1_pt1 | contig 13486 bp, 15 predicted proteins | sample 729631 | NCBI WGS metagenome assembly LUMJ01 (sample SAMN03860266, study PRJNA289734) | marine metagenome | biome: seawater column; feature: ocean; material: water; isolation source: Red Sea water column Station 22 - depth 500m | place: Saudi Arabia: Red Sea | collected 2011-10-15 | depth 500 m | reverse complement strand
AGGAAGGTAAATTGTTACCCTGTCCCTATTTTTGACCCCAAGTGACTTGAGTACATTTGCAAACTTGCACACATCACGGTAAAGTTCTTTATACGTGAACTGGCGTGTTTGCCCGTCTTCACCCTCCCATAAAATAGCAAGTTTTTCTGCCCTGGTATTTTGATGTATATCGAGGGCATTGTACGACGCATTAATTTTTCCTCCTACAAACCATTTTGCGAATGGGGAATTCCAATCGAGGGTTTTAGACCATGTCTTAAACCAAAATAATTTTTTGGCCTCTGAATTCCAAAAAGAGATAAAATCAGATTCGGCATCGATTCTGATTTGAATATCATTATTCCCTAAACCAATTTCATATGGATCAGTACTCATCTGTATATAGATAAAGAATAGGTTATTTCTAAATGTTAAATGAAAATAAAAAATTAGTATTATTGAGATTGCATTCTAGATAGCCAGTCAGTATCTTCTGGATCAACATTGCCACGAGAGTCAGTCTCAGTTTCAGAGTTTGTAGTTGCTGACTCCGATTCGTCTACTGGAGGCTCTGGTAATGTATTCTCTGGTTCACATTGTGGTGCTATAGGCAATACCTGCTCTGGCATTCTGTGTGTTAATACGGTTTCACAAGGTGAGTTCATATAAGATGCTGCTGATTGTTGAATCACATCTTTTTTTGTTTCAATCATCTCTATGCTTTCTAATGACATGTCATGGATACGTTTTTGAATATTATGGATTTCGGATTTTTCATGATTGATGCGATCTACCATGTTGTTACTAAGTTTCTGTGCGTCATCAAAAGTAGTTTGAGATATTTCATTACTATTTACTTGTATTTGGACATCAAACAAGATGAATTTAATAGCCTTTTCTTGTTCTTCCAACTCTTCTAGACGTGTTGCTAACTTTGCTTTAATTTTTGCCTCAGTTTCATCCAGACTAATTAGTTTTGACTTATATTTTTCATGAATTAGTTCAGCATCAGGTTTCATCTCAGAATTATCTGATACAATACCCATCAATGCAGTAAGACGGCGAATGGTAAGACCCTTCTCTCTGAGAAGCCTTTGAGCTTCAATTCTCCAATTTGGAATAAAAATTAGAACGTCCCCTTGCAGAACAAGTTGCTCATAAGGAATTTGACGTAATCCCTCTGAACCACAATCAAGTCCAACAGTCTGAATAGTCCCATCAATATCAGTTGTAGTACCTATTACATTACCCATAAATGTACCATACATATCCTTAACACCCTTGGAAATTATGCTGGTACTGTTTTCAGGCATAGACCATTGTTTATGGATGGGTATAACCGACAAGGTGTAAAAATGGTTACTTATTTTTGTAAGTAGAAATTAACCAATAATGAAGGCACAGGCGTTATTCACAATTTTAAAATCATGATATATATGAATAATATCATGATTGACAAAAACGAATTAAATCAAATTTTGGCATTCGTTTCAAAAAGATGGACTGATTTGAGTCGTGACCCTGACAATAGGGCACTTAAATCATTGCCCAGTGATTTCTGGATGAATTCAATTGGCGGTCCAGCTGGAAAAGGAAGATGGGTTACAACGATAATGTATACTGAAAACGAAGATGAGGCAACTAAATTCAAAGATGTTCTGCTAAGATGGCAATCAAAACCACAACAACCAAAATCACCAGATTTGATTAACATTAAAGGCATGAAAGAAAACTCAGAAAACAAAAACTAGTATCTATAACAGCCTTTTTTGCGATCAAAAATGATCGTGATTTTTATTCCAACATGATTTATTATTATCAGAAATTCTGAATATGTAATGCAAGAACAATTTTCAGCATCGGAAAGAAAAAAACTATTAAAACATTTTTCTAATATTGATAATTCAGTTTTTGTCATCACAACACCAAAACAAGTTGATCGAGGCGCACTCATGTCCAGATATAGTAGAACAGACAAAACCATGCGTAGAGTATTTCTTGATGAGTTTTTAAAAAATAAAAATCGTGGTGAAGAATTTTACAAACGGGTTCTACTTGAGTATGGTGACGATTCAGTTGCTGAATTAGGAAGTGCTCAAATTGCTATCGAAGGATTATCCAATATTGCTGTGAAGAAAATTGAGGATAGAAGAATTGGGCTATCTTATTTAGAAAAATCTTCAAGATATGTATCCTGGGATAAAAAAATAAGTGGTAAATACAAATTTTATCGTGAACCAGGTTTAATGAAATCACGCTATGCTGATGATTATTTAGAAGCATGCAACTTGGATTTCAACACATACTCAAAGAACATTCAACCAATGCTAAAACTCATACGAGAAAATGATCCTATTGAAAATTATAAATTTAAGGCACACGACGGTACTGAGAAAAAAATTTCCAAATTAAAAAATGAAAATGATATAAAATCAGCAAATATGATTTACCGTGCTGCAACAAAAGCAAAGGCATTAGATGTTTTACGTGGGCTATTACCTGCATCGACATTAACAAATGTTGGTATAACTGGAAATGGACGTGCATTTGAATATCTCATAACAATTCTACTTAGTTCTGAATTAACTGAAGAAAAACAACTAGCAATAAAAATTAAAAGTGAACTAGATAAAATGATCAAATCATTTGTAAGTCGTTCAAATGACAAATATGGTAAAGCACTACAAAAATATTTCAATGATATTAAAAAAATTTCATATAAAGCAACTAAAAGTAATATTAGTGGCAAACCAATTCTTGGAAATAGTGTAAAGTTAGTCGAATTTGAGCCTGAATCAGGATCAATAAACAGTATCATTACCGCATTAATTTTTGAACAATCTCCTAGCATCTCATTTGGTCAAATTTTAAAAAATGTAAAGAAAATGAGTAAAAAATCAAAAATCGAGATTATTAAGCAGTTAATCAATGCAAGACAAAATCGAAGACATAGACCACCAAGAGCATTTGAAATGACTAATTACACATTTGATCTTGTAACAAACTTTGGAATGTTCAGGGATCTCCACAGACATAGAGCACTCACACTTGAAAGGCAATTACTCACAACTGATCATAACTTTGATACACCAAATGAAATTGCTGATCTTGGAATTGAAAAGGACTTTGATGACTGTATGTATCTTACCAAATCAATTTTTCAAAAAATAAGACGTAAATTCCCAGAACAGTCACAATACATTGTAAATTTCGCTTACAACTATCCATATTACATGAAATTCAATCTTCGTGAAGCGACACATCTAATTGAGTTAAGAACAGTCCCACAGGGTCATGCTGACTACAGAAAAATTGTACAAGAAATGTATCGGTTGATCAACAAAAAACATCCAATATTATCAAAAATCATAAAATTTGTAGACATGAACCAATATGAGCTAGAAAGATTTGAATCAGAGAAAAGAACGGAAGAAAAAAGGAAAAAAAATGAATGAAAAAATTTCTAAAACGAACGATGAATGGAAAAATCAACTATCTTCAGAAGAATATAGTATCTGCAGGGAAAAAAATACAGAGCCACCATTTACGGGAATTTATTGTGACTGTAAGGATAAGGGAACTTACAAATGCACATGTTGTGGTATAGAACTTTTTTCATCTGAAACAAAATTTGATTCTGGAACTGGATGGCCTAGCTTTTCTGATGTAATAGATAATGATAACATTGAGTTTATCAAAGATACAAGTTATGGTATGCTACGAACAGAAGTTAACTGTAAAAAATGTGGCTCACATCTAGGACATGTTTTTGATGATGGACCACGACCTACTAACCTAAGATATTGTATAAACTCCATTTCCTTACATTTGGATAAGTTAGACTAAATAATCCATTGAGGATTACTATACCATGCGAATAATACTTTGTGGATTTGGAACTGTTGGTCAAAGCTTTGCTAAACTCTTGGAATCAAGATCTGAAGATTTGTACGCAAGGTATGGAGTCAAACCAAGATTAGTTGGTGTCTTTGATACAGGTGGTAGTGCAATAGATTCCTCAGGACTTGATATTAGTAAATTAATTGATGCTAAAAAAAATCATAATTCTGTAAAAAAATATTCTGAAACAGAAAATAACGCTTCTGGAACCGAAATGATTAATGATCTGGAAGCTGAAGTTCTCATTGAGACTACACAGAGTAATTACAATGATGCTGAACCTGGAATGACTCACATAGTTAATGCCATGAAACGTGGCATGCATGTAATCTCAGTGAACAAAGGACCACTAGCACTTGCCTTCCCATCACTAATGGAACTTGCAAATTATAACCAAGTTCTTTTTCGCTTTAGTGGTACAGTTGGTGGTGGTACACCAATTTTAGATTTTGCAAAAAACAGTTTGAGAGGTGAACGTATAGTTTCATTTGATGGAATATTGAATGGTACTACAAACTACATCTTAACAAATATGGCAGGTGGTATGTCATTCGATGATGCACTGAGTGACGCTAAACAAAAGGGATACGTTGAAGCTGATGAATCACTTGATCTTGATGGACTTGATGCAGCTGCCAAGCTGGTAATTTTAGCAAATTGGATAATGGGAATGAAAGTTACCATGCCTGATATCAAAAGAACTGGAATTAGAAAAATAAACAGTGATGATATCAAACGTGCCGAAGAAAAAAATTGTGCAATAAAATTGATTGCAAGTTGTGATGAAGAATTGAAGGTTGAACCAAAGGAAATTGCTGATGATGATCCATTATGTGTAAGTGGAACATTAAATGCGATTTCATTCACATCAGAACATTCTGGCATACAAACAATTATTGGTCGTGGTGCAGGTGGTACTGAAACAGCCAGTTCTATCTTACGTGATCTGATAGATATTAGAAATGAGAGTACGAAAACTTGAAATCAAATCTGATATCAAAAAGTGAAACTTCAAAAATATTGGAGCAAATCAAATCTCAATGGAAGATTGAATTACCCAAGCAGAAAAATATCAAAACTCATGATGTAAATGAAAAAGGTGTCATAATAACCGGTGATGGAATAACAGCGGTAAAGATTGGGGAAAATTATATGCCATTTTTGGATGACACAGAGGTGTTAGAAAAATTTCCATATGTGAAAGTTGACATGGGTGCTATCAAATTCGTATGTAAGGGTGCAAACGTGATGAGGCCTGGCATCACAAAATTTTCTGACTTTGATAATGGTGAGATAGTTTGTGTCATAGAGGAATCACAAAATAAGTTCCTGGCTGTTGGTAAGGCAGAAATGTCAAGTAAGGAAGCAGAGAAGTCAAGCAATGGTGAAGTGATAAAAAATATGCATTACATATCAGACGATTTTTGGGAAACTAAAAAAGAGATAAAAAGTTAGTTAATTTTTTCAGTTGTTTCTTTGATGCCATCTTTGTTTATCACTAGGACATCTATGCCTTCACCACTTGCCGAATCTCTATTAATAGCAGAGCGGATTGATTTTACAGCAAGATTAATTGCTTCAATTTCTTGAATTTCTTTTTTATATTGCTGATCCAGAATGCCTAATGCCATCTCTGCTCCAGTTCCTACGGCAGCATAATCATCAGGTAACACAGAACCAAGTGGATCCAATGTGTAAATTGTTGGCTTATCAACTACACCACCAACAATAACCTGAGTTAATAATGGGAAAAATCTTCGCTCGTACATCAGGTTAGACATCATCTTTGCGACAGTATTTGGAGGAACATCTTGTCTCGTTTCCATTAATCTAATCTTTGCTAGTGCAGTAATTTGCAACGAAAGAATCTGCATGTCCGCAACTAGCCCCGCACATGCAGCCCCAACTTTAGGTGTCAATACAAAGGTTTTTTTTGTATTTTTACTCACAACAAAATTCCCATAAGCAATTCTGCGTTCACTGGCAATTACAATACCATCATTATATGATATGCCTACAGCCGTAGCCCCAGGCATATACATTGCAGTCATATTTCAAGAGAATTCAGAGGAGAATAAAAGTCATTATGATAAGGTTTTTAGAAAAGTTAGTCAGATGATGAAAAATTATCCATAATAATACAGATACATTTTGTAGCTTTTTTCAGTAAATCAATTCGTGTAAATTCGTTTGGAGAATGAATTCGAGAAAATACGTATGTAGAACCGACTGCAATTACCGGTGCATGTAGAATTTTAGTAAATGCATGCATGGGGCCAGTTCCAGCACTTGAGACACTCAATACGTATTTTCCAAAAGATTGTTGCGTGGCTGAAATAACATCGGAAACAAATGGATGATTGGGACTAGTTCTTGCAGCAGCTTCTCCATGGTAAACCTTAATCTTGATATCTTCAAATCCTTTTTCCTTTAGATGGTGTTTTAACCTCATCAATTGTTTTTTGGGGTTCATGTTAGGTACAAGCCTGAAATCAATTTTTACACGAGCCTCAGCAGGAAGAACGGTTTTTGCCCCCTCATCAGTATAACCAGAAATAATTCCTGCTATATTACAGGTTGGTTCGCTAGCCAGTGATTTTTTGGCTGCGAGTCCACTCTTCTTTCCTAAAAATTCTTCAATACCAAATTCTTTTTTAAATTCACGTTCATCAAATGGGAAAGATTTTAGGATTTTAATGTCAGACTTACCAAGTGGAACTACATCATCATACCAATTTTTTATTAAAATTTTTCCTGATGAATCACGCAATGTTTTGAGCGCATAAATTAAACGCCACGCAGGATTTTTGATCAAAACTGCAAGACTGGAATGTGCATCTATAGTAGACTCCCTTATGGACAACTCTACATACAGCAGACCCTTCATGCCAAGATCAATTATAGGTCTATTTTTACTATCGACATGACCAAATTCCCATATTACACCATCGCATGAAAATTTATTTCTATATTTTTTTAGATAATGTTCAATGTGTGGGCTGCCAATTTCTTCTTCGCCTTCTATAACAAATTTTATGTTACATGGTACATCTCCTGTCTCTTTTAGAAATGATTCAACAGCTTTTATGCGTGTGATCAGTTCGCCTTTATCATCAGATGAACCTCTTCCGTAGATCCTATTTCCTTTTACTATACCACTAAAAGGATCCTCATGCCAGAGATCAATAGGTTCAACAGGCTGAACATCATAGTGATTATAAAATAATAGAGTCTTGTTTGGATTCTTCTTTGATTTTACCTCACCATACACAATAGGCGGATAATTCTTTATGCTTAAGATTTCAGCACTTATGCCTGAATTTTTTAACGTATTCTTGACAAGGCTTGCACACTTCTTAATTCCCTGATTTTTAGCAGAAACACTTGGTTGACGTATCAACATACAAAGATCTTTCACAAGACCATCCATGTTTTTATCAACACATTGTAGAACTTTTTTTATGCTCATTTTATTTTGTCGAATGATTTCATGATACCTGGAAGTGTATCTAACAAATCAGTAGATACCATATGAAGACCCAGATTCTTTTGTACAGTCTTCCCAGCAAGTCCATTAAAGTATGCAGCTATCACTGCAGATTCTAACACGTTTCTTTTTTGCCCTAGTATTCCAGCTAAAACACCTGAAAGAATATCACCTGTTCCGCCCACTGTCATAGCAGGAGTATTTTTAGGATTAAGATAGGTTTTGGTACCATTTGAAATAATATCAACCGACCCTTTTAGGAGGATCGTCATAGAGTGTTTCTTGGCAAACTTTTCAACCATTGCAATACGAGTTTTTGTTGATTCAGGAGGTGTATCACCAAATAACCTTTTGAATTCACCAGCATGAGGGGTAACAACTACATTTTTGTCAGATACAGAAGGTAGGATATAACTTACCAATGCACTAGCATCAAGCGAAAGTCTGACGTCCCTGTCAAGTAGTGATTTTACTAAAAGCTTTAATGCCTCAGGATCTTGTATTGCAAGACCCATACCTATGGCAGCCGAATCGAGATCAATAGGAATTTGACCTAACAATTTGTTAACTGCACCACGAGTTAACTTAGAATCGGCCAAAGGAATTACTATGAGATTAGGCGATACAGCACGAGTAGATTGAGCATTAATTTTTGGCACACATGTGTAGACCAGATCAGCACCAGTCCTCAATACTGCAAGAGATGACAAAGCAGGAGCGCCATGATAAATATAGCTTCCACCAACAACCAGAACCTTTCCATTATCTCCTTTTCTTGAAGATGATTTCCGCTCGGGCATGAATTTTTTTACAAGCTTTGATGTGATAGTTATACTCAATACTTATCACTTATTTTTTTGATGAATAAACTTTATTTTTGGTCATGGTTTTTGTCTTGGTATTTTTTGTCTTTTTTACAGGTTTTTTATCAAAGAATGCCTTTCTTGCATAAGCAATGTAAGTTGTATGTCCAATTCCATGAAAGGCATGTCTTGTTTTTCCTTCACGCGCATCTATATGACGAAGAATTTGTTCTGTACATTCAATATCAGAAAATTCATTTTGAATTAGAACTGTAACTAATTTTTCAAGTTGATTCATGGTTGGGCAAATCGCTACAAAACTACCACTACCCTTTAACATCTTTCGCGCTTGTGGAACCACATTCCAAGAATCACCTAGATCAACAACAACCAGATCAATTTCTGAATGCGGCATTTTTTTTGCTTTCTTAAAATCTAATTTTTCCATGGTCACATACTTTGAAATTCCTGCTTTGGTAATGTTTTTTTGAGCTATTGTCATGAATTTCTCTTCAACATCATATGTGTATACATGACCACGTGGCTTAACTATTCCAGCAAGAAATGATGTTAACGAACCACTACCTGTACCAATCTCAACAACTTTTTTACCACTAGTTAGACCTGTTCTAGCTACAATATACCCTAAATCTTTCGGATACACTATTTGAGTACCATGTTGTATTTTCATAACGAAGTCATGGATTGTCGGTTCAAAAAGATAGACGTATTTATCCTTATTTGTAACAAGTCTAGAACCATACTCCTTACCAATTGCATCACTATGTTTGATAACTCCAATGTGTGTGTGTAACTGTTCATTTTTTAAAATCTTGGTAAGCCATTTTTTTGAGTTATTATAAAAAAATAGAACATAGTTATTTTGTTTTATTTTTGTCATTAGGAATAATAATAAATTAATTAGATCTAATAACTGCTTGTAAAAAATTTGCTAATGGTTATATAATATCACATTCTGCCAGATTTTCTTCTTAGATTGCGACGATTTACTTTTCTACCCTTTGGTACACTACTAGCTTTCACTCTTTTGGTACCCCTATTCATAGTAACATACGTACTAGAAGATACTTTTTTACCGCCGGTACTTTTCAAAGAACCTGAGATACTACCTCTACCAGATCTGTGTGTGGTCGTTCTTTTTGCAGATGATTTTCTGCTTGGTGCTGTAAGTGTTCCTCTACCAGATCTCCTCGATGCATGTTTTGCTTGGTGCTTGTGTCCCTTTGTATCCCCAGCCTTCACTCTTTTGGTGCCTCTATTCACAGTGACATAAGCGCGAGAAGATACTTTTTTAGAACCTGATTTTTTAGATTTTACACTTACTGTGCCTCTACCGCTTCGTGCTTGAGCCAATAAAACTAACTTTTCTTACTGGTATAAAAATATGGTTAATTTACTATCAAATGAAAATTATATGATTATTTCTTTACATACGTTTTGGTGCTACTATTCCCAGTAACTCAAGTGCCTTTTCCATAGTTGATTTGAATGATGAGACTAGACATATTCTTGCGTTAATCAATTCAGGTGTATCAGCTTTCAAGACATTAACATGTTCATAAAATGAGGAAAATGCAACTGCTAAATTATAGCAGTATTTTGCAATAACTTTTGGCGAGTAATTTTTTGCAGCATCATTAACAAAAACCTCGAATAGTCCAATTTGTTTAATCAGACCAGTCTCATACTCTGTATTCAATTGATCAATTTGCACATCAAAGTTCGGTTCATTACCAAATTTTTCTAATATTCGTGCAGCCCTAACACATGAATACTGAATGTAACTACATGTATCTCCCTCAAGCTTTAGCGATGTGTTGATATCAAAAGTGATGATTTTGCCGAGGTCAGGCTTTATCAGCTCATATCTTATAGTTCCAACAGCAACATTATGAGCTATTTCATTGAGTGATGCATCATCTAGATTGTCATTCCTTTCTTTTGATTCAAGGAAAATGCGTTTTTCAAGTTTTTCAATAATTTCATCTGCGTTAATGTAAAGACCCTTTCTGCCTGACATCTGCATATCTTTCCCATCTGTTTTATTGCCTAGAATCGTAGCGGTTTCAGAGCTTAGTGTAACTGCCTCATAACCAAGATGAACATAAGAGCCTCCTGGATTAAATTTTGACATGAGGTTTGTAACAATTTTTTGAAGATTGGTTTGCCTGTTATCAATAACTGTTATGACCTTGTTAGCGGCAAAAGACTGCTTTGATACTTGTGTTTTTTCAAGCGTTGTCTCATAAAGTATTCTGCCATTTGGTTGGGTAGCATATTTTGCATAATTGAACGGATCATCTAATACACCTAGTTTCCAAGCCGCATAAGGTATATCCTTTGCAACATATGTAGCAGCACCATTACTTCTCACAATTATCTTATCATCTTCATTTTCAATTGGTAATACCCAACAACCTGCATTATCACCCTGATCTTCAAGACGTACAAGGTTTTCAGATTTCATCCTTTCAAATATTTTTTCCCAGAGCTTTGAATACAAGATTTCAGATTCAAAATTCAAACAATCGTATGATGCACCAAGATTCCAGACTGTATCTAGTTGATCAGATAGGATTTTTCTGGTTAATGTTTTTCCAAATTTTGCAGTTTCAGATGTTGAATCCTCTAATTCTTTTAAAATTCCATGTCGTCGTGATTCTAAATCCTTATCAGTTTCATATTTATTTTTCCCCATCTGGAGGGTCTTCGGAAAATCCTCCATGCTTAAAACCGACAATTATGTCAGCAACTTGAAGACCAGAGTCATCAACATAATTCAAAATATTGACATCATAATTTGCCTTTGAAAGAATTCTAGAAATAGCATCACCAATTACAACATTTCTTAGATGACCAATATGTAGAGCCTTATTTGGATTAACGGATGTATGTTCAACGACAAGTTTAGAATTTTTTCCAATGTCAATACTACCATAATCCTCCTTCAGTGATTCAGGTAAAACAGCATTGTTGAATGAATTAGCGTTAATAGAAAAATTAAGATATCCACTTTGGTGTGCTTCCACTTTTTCTATTTCATTTCCAAGTTTATACTCTGATGCAAATTCTTGAGCAATTTCATTAGGTTTTTTTTTTAAGTTTTTTGCAAGTAAAAATGCTACATTACAAGTAATATCACCAAAATCACCCTTAGAGTGTTCTACAACAAAATTTACTTTCTCATAACCTTTTATTTCAATGGTTTTTGAAATGTTTTCTTTAATTTGATTTATGATATTAAGAAAAGTCATGGTTGATCAATTCTAGATAATATGATATCTAACCCTTCAAGAACACCTTCTCCTGATTGTTTAGTTGTAATAATTTTAGCCAATTTCTTTAGATTTTCGGTTGAATTAGAGACTGCAATATTATTTTTTACCACTTTGAATAAGGGAACATCTGTATCACTATCCCCAATAGCAATGGTATCATTTACATCAATATCAAGCATTTTTACTACTTCCAGAAACCCAGAGCCCTTATCAACACCCTTGGAATTTATGTGATAAGCATAACCGCTATCAGTCAAAACAACATTAAGATTATCCTCGTCTATAATTTTTTGTGCCTTTTCAATATCAAAAGTTCGTTCCAATACGACTTCTGTCATTCTAGGAAAAACTGGCTTTTCTTTTACTTCAACGTTTAGTTTTTGTTGAATTGTTGCAAGAGCATGAATACACTCTCCTTTGTTTCCAAGTAACTTATGCTGAATTTCATCCCCAAAAGAAATACAGCCGCCGTTTTCCCCAACTGCCATATGTGTTAATCCACCAAATATTGACAGTAAATAACCCTCAACCGAAGATCTGCCTGTTACTAGAATCACGTTATGACCTTCATCCTTCAAGGATCTTAGTCTGGATAACGCTTCGAGATGAATTTGCCCCATACCGTTTAGCGTAATTGTCCCATCAATATCAATCGCAAAAGTCTTTTTTTTCAATCTATTTTTTTGAATCATAGAGCATAATAACTGAAACGTTCCGCGAATAGAACATGGGAGTACCTGAAAAGATTAAAGCTATAGAGGATGAAATTGGGAGGACACAACTTAACAAGGCAACAGAACACCATATTGGACTATTAAAGGCAAAAATTGCAAAACTAAAAAGAGAACAAGAAGCAATACAGATTAAAAAAAGTTCTAAAAAATCAGATGGTTTTAGCGTTAGGAGAACTGGAGATGCAACTGTGGTGTTTATTGGTCTTCCCAGTGTTGGAAAATCAACATTATTGAACAAGTTAACTGGTTCACGTTCCATGGTTGGGGCATTTCAGTTTACAACATTGACGGTTGTTCCTGGTATAATGAAACATAGAGGGGCGCAGATACAACTACTAGATCTTCCTGGAATCATTAAGGGAGCTTCCTCAGGAAAAGGTTTAGGTAAACGAGTATTATCAGTTGCAAGAAGTGCGGATTTGGTTTTGCTTGTACTCGACGTTTTTCATCCAAACGATGAAAAAGTACTGATTAAAGAGTTGGATAATATAGGAATAAAACTCAATCAAAAGCCACCTAATATAATAATTGAAAAATCCTCATCTGGTGGAATTTCTATTGTTAAACAAGTAAAGATGACTAAAACACCAGAGAAATTGTTAAAACAAATTCTTAATGTTTATGGAATAATTAGTGGTAGAATAGTAATAAGAGAAAATGTCACTTCCGACCAAGTAATAGATTATCTCTCCGGAAATAGAACTTATACGCAATCACTTACAGTACTGAACAAGATAGACCTAGTAGATGATAATTTCTTGTCTAAATTTTCAAGTAAAATGAAAACTGAATTTGTAACGGTATCAGCTGAATCAGAAATTAATATTGATGCTCTAAAAGAAATGATATACAAAAAACTAGATTTTATTAGAATTTACATGAGACCAAAAGGTGGAAAAACTGATTACAAAGAACCATTAATTATAAGAAAAGGCGATAGAATAGAAGATGTTTGTAATAAATTACATAGAAGAATGGCAAAAGATTTTCGTTTTGCAATGATTTGGGGAAAAAGTGTTAAATTTGATGCTCAGAGAGTGGGATTAAATCATTTACTACAAGATGAAGATGTTCTAACTATCATAAAGGCAAAAGGAACATAGAATTGAAAAAATAATTAAAAAATTTAGCCACAAATCCATAAGAATTTAATTAAAAGAATGTATGTAATTTTCAATGGTTGAAATTAAAATAGTTCCATTTTATCCTGCGCTGATGATTCAAGGAGAACAAAAAAGTTTAGTTGTAACAGATTTACATTTAGGATTTGAAGATAATTTATCA
>LUMJ01001048.1_pt1 | contig 13495 bp, 13 predicted proteins | sample 729631 | NCBI WGS metagenome assembly LUMJ01 (sample SAMN03860266, study PRJNA289734) | marine metagenome | biome: seawater column; feature: ocean; material: water; isolation source: Red Sea water column Station 22 - depth 500m | place: Saudi Arabia: Red Sea | collected 2011-10-15 | depth 500 m | reverse complement strand
GTAACTGGTCATGGAAAAGATGAGGAAACGATGTGTGCTGAATATAAAGTATCAGCTGTCGAAGTTCAAAAAATATCAAATCAATTTAAAACAGAAGTTTCAACTGAAAAAGATCAAGCTGAAGTATTGAAAGCTTAATTATAAAACATAAGGTTCTGTTCTTTTTTGTTTAGCAAAAATTCTATCTAATCCGAAGCAAGATAAATCTATAGTTTGATATTTTCCTGTAGTGATTAGTTCAGTTAAACCTCTGCCAATTCCTGGTGATTGCATCAAACCTCTGCCGGTAAATCCAGTTGCCAAGAATACATTTTCATATTTAGGATGTTTTCCTACAATTGCATTATTATCTAATACATTGCAGTCATAATACCCAGCCCAACCGCCAGTTAATTTTAATTTTTCAAACTCTGGCACCCTATTTGCAAGAGCGGGCCATACAAGACTTTCAAAATCATCCCACTCTGGCTCCAAATCTGGACAATCAAATTTAGAATTTGGAGATCCCGCCAAATATTCTTTTCCTTCAGGTCTCCAATAAACTCCTGACGGTAGATCCCCCGTTAATGGCATTTCAGGATAATGTTTAGGACATTTTACTCTAAAGACCGTATGTTTTTGCGGCGCAACAGGAATGTCATCAAGTAACTCTTTAGTCCAACATCCAGCCGCAGACACAATAGTTTTTGCTTTAATATCAGTAATTTTTTTTACATCTCCTTTTTCAAATGTCGCTCCTAATTCAATAGCCTTATTTTTTAAAGCATTATGAAACATATGAGGATCAATCCAACCCTCAATTTTACTATCAGTGTAGGTTGCTGTTTCCAAACCTTCTGGATTTATCCAGCCAAAAATTTCTTTCAACTTGCTTGCTGGAATATTCTTAGTTCCAGCATCACATGCTTTATGGTTTTTTAGTGCTTCATATTGTTCTTGTGCGTGTTCAGGGCCGAACAATAAAAGATAACCGTTCGGCACTAAGCTGGCAGTTGGGTTAGGATTATTTTTTGTTTTTAGCGTATTGGAAATGTTAGAGATAAACTCTAAAGCAAATTTGCCTAGATTAATGTTTTCTTTTTGAAAAAATTGCCTTCTAAAACCACCTAAAGATAATGGAAAAGATGCTTTTTTATAAGTTGGATCCCTTTCTATAACTCTAACTTTTCTGCCTTCTTTTGATAAAAAATATGCCGTGGCTGCTCCAATAATTCCTCCACCAACAATGACTACATCATTCATGAATCCCCATTTTTGGGAAATATATCACACTACATATTTTTTGTTAGAATTCTTTTAAAATACAATTAAACTAAATTAATGACAAAAAGTGTATGGATCACGGGCGCGAGCAGTGGAATTGGTAAAGCTTTGGCTATAAAATTTGCAACTGAAGGTTGGCAAGTTGCCGCATCTGCTCGAAGAGAAAATTTACTTCAAGAATTAAACAATAATAATTCAAATATTCATTCGTTTCCTCTAGATGTAAAAGATGAATCTAGAGCTAAAAAAGTTTTTCAAAATATAGTAGAAAAATTACAAACGATAGATATTTGTGTTTTTTGCACCGGAATACATGACCCTGATGCTGAAAAAAAGTTAAGTACAGAAAAAATCAGAGAAATAATGGAAACAAATTTCTTTGGAACTTTAAACTGCATCATGGCTGTTAATAGTTATTTCAGAGAGAGAAAAAGTGGTCATATTTCATGGGTTTCATCGGTAGCTGCTTATAGAGGCCTACCAGCTGCATCTGGTTATTGTGCTTCAAAATCAGCTTTAACAAGTTTGGCTGAAAGCCTTTATTTTGACTTTAAGAGATATAACGTAAAAGTATCAGTAATAAGTCCAGGGTTTGTAAAAACCCCCATGACTGATAAAAATAAATTCCCAATGCCTATGATTAAATCTCCTGAATATGCCGCTGAAAAAATATTTATTGGCTTAACGAAAAAAAATGTATTTGAAATACATTTTCCAATAACTTTAACAATAATGATGAAAATGCTAAAAATTATACCGAACTGGCTGTATTTTTTTATAGTGGGAAGAGGCGCTAAAAAAATTAACCTATAACCTCTCTAATTTAATGCTATTTTCTTTTTTTAGGACTGAAAAAAAACTCAAATAAAATTGCTGAAATAATAATGCCTCCTCCAATAATCACACTTATGGGTGGTATCTCGTTTATAAAAAGCCAAGCCCACAATGGTCCAAAAACTGCTTCGGTCAGCATCAAAATACCCACTACAGCAGCAGGAGTGGTTTGAGATCCAATGGTAATCATTATAAATCCAAAACCAATTTGAAAAGTTCCTGCTAAAAATCCTAAAAATAGATCATGAGATGAAACAGATAATTTACCAGCAATTAAATATCCAATTAAAGCAGCAAAAACTCCCGCAATAAATTGTGATGGAACCATATCCACTTTTGGATATTTTCTAACTATTACAATTAATACGGCAAATGAAATAGGCATTACAAATGCAACAATATTGCCAAAAAATTGACTACTAGATTGAATAGATAATGAGCTTCCAATTATAAGAAGAACACCAGACATACCCATAATAATTGAAATTAAAGTTATTAAATTAATTTTTTCCTTTAAAAAAATATATCCAAATAAAGCTAAAAAAATTGTTTCTGTTGAAATTATAAAAAGTGTATTAGCAACAGTAGTATAATACATAGCAAATACATAGGCAGAAAAGCCAATACCCAAAAATATTCCGGCTATAAGTCCAGGTAATCCAGAAGTATGAAAAGACCTAAAGAAATTTTTTTTATAAACAATTAATAAATATAGAGCTACAACAATTGAAAAAAAAGTTTGCCTCCAAAAGAGAATTTGCCATAAATTAGCCCCTTCAAAAGATTTTACAATTATACCTCCAAAACTTAAGCATAGCGCGCCGAGTAGTACTAAAACTGTACCAGGGATTTTATTTAATAGTGTCAATTTATCTCTTTAATATTTTTTATAATTTCTGAAATACTATTGAGATGTTCTTTATACAATTGCTCAGCCTCACGCAACTTAATAAGTTCAAAAAATATTTTTTCTCCGGGAGCTTTCTGGATTAATAAATTATAATCCGCTGATGTGACGTTCGCTATTTTGGGATATCCCCCTATCGTTGGATAATCAGTTAATAGTATAATTGGCTGACCATCTGCTGGAACCTGGATAGCACCCTTGGTAATGCCTTCTGATCGAATATTCGTGTTAACAATATTTTTCATAACAGAGCCTTCCAATCTCATGCCCATTCGATCCGTTAGATTAGAAATTTTATATTCTTTTGAAAAAAAATCTTTTTGACTTTCTTTTGAAAAATAATCAAATTGAGGACCTTGTAGAACTCTAATTTTATCTTTGTTTTTTTTTGGAGCTTTAGTTGAAAAATTTTTTTTATTTCTTCTATTTATTTTAATATTTATTTTATCATTTATTTTTATTTTTTGTCCTCCATTAGGACCAATTTGAGCTCTGGATAAAATAGAAACACTTTTACAAAAAGGTTTTATATCAAATCCTCCTTCTAAAGCCATATAACCATAAGCTGATTGTCTGGTTGCTAAAATATCAATTTGATCTCCCTCGTCCAAAATATGAGTTCTATTACATTCTCCGTTTATTATTTCCTGATTTGATTTGATTATTTGAAAAAGAACATTGCCTGTAATTGCAATTTTTGTTCTACCTTTAATCAATTTCAGCAAAGGTCCCTGATAGGCAAATTCCAAAACACCTGTATTAGAAATGTTTCCGACTAAAGCATTAGCTATTGAAAATAACTCTAAATCCATGCACCCTCCTGGAGTAACTCCGAGATGCTGCATATGAAAACGACCTTTGTCTTGAAAGGTGGTGTTAATACCGGATCTTAAAACTTTAAAAAAATAATTACTCATTAACTAATTTTTCAAACTCCTTTTTTGAAATTGATTTAAATTTTACTAAATCTCCTGGCGATAAAAGACATGGATCAGATTCATTTTTTGTATTAAAAAGCTTAGTGGGAGTTCTTCCTATAATATTCCAACCGCCAGGACTTTCGTAAGGATAAATATTACAAAATTTTTCTACAACACCAACTGACCCTGGTGGTATTTTAACTCTAGGTGTTTTTAAACGATTTAAAAAAAGTTTTGTGTTTAAATCTCCCATAAAAGGATGCCCGGGTATAAAGCCAACCATATAAACAAAAAAATCAGTATTTAAGTGAATATTTATAATTTCATCTTTATTCATTTTTAATGTTTTGCTCATATTTTCTAAATCCATCTCAAAATCGTAACAAACAGGAATTGTCCATTTTTTGCTATTTTGAGAAAAACTTAATTTGGAAAAATTTACTGATTTTAAAAAATCGATAATTTTAGACGAATTTGTTTTATCAAGATCGAAATTGATAATTAATTTATTATATGATGGTGTGTAGTTTAATATTCCGTCTAAATTCCCATTTAGTACCTGCCTTTTCACATGATGAAATAATTTAATGACACTAGTATTTATTTCTCGATTAACTTCTTCACCAAAATCGCAGACAATGCCACAGTCACCAATATTGCTTAGTTTCTTGAACATAAATTGATATAATAATTGGTATTCCTTATTAAATAAACTAAGGACTTAAAAGATGGAAATTAATATTAATTGTGATTTAGGTGAAAGTTCAAAGTTACATTCAACCGAAAATGACCCATTATTACTAGAAATTGTTAACTCCGCAAACATTGCTTGTGGGTATCATGCGGGGGATAAACCAACAATGGAAAAAACAATTGAAATTTCTATGAAAAATAATGTAAGCATAGGTGCCCATCCATCCTTCAATGATCGAGAAAATTTTGGAAGAAAAAAACTTAATTTGCCTTCTAGTGAAATAACAAAGCTAGTTATAGATCAAATAAACATTCTTTCAGAAGTTTCGATTAAAGCAGGTGCGAAAGTTACTCATGTAAAGCCACATGGAGCCTTGAATAATATGGCATGCGAAAATTATGAATTGGCAAAAGTGATTTCTGAATCAATAATGAAAGTTAATAAAGAGTTAATATTTTTAGTTCCAACAGGCTCTCAAATGGAAAAGGCTGGAAAAAAACTTGGAATGAAAATTGCAACAGAAATATTTGCTGATAGAAATTATGAAGATGATGGAAACTTAGTTTCAAGATCAAAAGGCAACGCGATGATTACTGACCCAAAAATTGCAAAAGAACATGTTATCAAAATGGTAGAAAATCAAGCATTGAACTGTTATTCAGGAAAACAAATTCCTTGTAAAATAGACTCGGTTTGTGTGCACGGAGATGGTAAAAGCGCTGTAAATACCGCTAAAGAAATAAGAGTCGGTCTTGTAAAATCTGGTGTGACTTTAAAGCCATTAGATAAAATGAAAAAATTTATATAGATCCTTTAAAAAATTAAATGATTAATTTAAAAAAAAATATTAAATTTTTAATAACACTTTTTATTTTATTAGGATTGTCTTTTCATTCTAACTTTGTTTACGCTGCTGGTAGTAGCGGAAATGGCGCTACAGATAAAACAAGTTTATATAAATCAGGAAAAAAATTAGTCCTCAGAGCGGAAAAGCTAGAAAAAAAAGATAAAATTGAGAAAGCAAAAAAAATGTATTTAAAAGCTTATAAAAAATTAGAAAAAGCTTATGCTAAAGATAAAAAAAATGCCGATATACTGAATTACTTGGGCTACACTTTAAGAAAAACCGGTGATCTGAAACAAGCAGAAATTTATTATCTTAAGGGTTTAGAATTAGACTCTAAACATTTAGGTATAAACGAATATCTAGGAGAACTTTATGTTCAAACAAATAGAATTGAGCTTGCCAAAGAAAGACTTGAAGTTCTTAAAGGATGTAATTGCGAAGAATATGAAGAATTAAAAGAACTTATAGAAGAAAATTAGAATGCATATTGTAGAACTCATTGGTCGAATATTTCTTTCCACATTATTTTTAATTGAAGGTGTTGGAAAACTTTTTACACAAGAACAGGTCATTATGTATATGGAAGACTATGGTGTGCCTGGTTTATTGTTTATTCCTGCAGTAGTACTTGAAATTTTATTTCCTCTATTGCTCATAGTTGGTTATAGAACAAAGTGGGCCGCTTCAATTATGGCTTTATTTACTTTTACGGTAGCAATAATTTTCCATACAAACTTTAGTGAAGGAATGCAAATGCTGTTCTTTTTAAAAGACATAGCAATTGCTGGTGGATTTATGAAACCAGAAAAGAATGGTTGGATAAAGGATGGATTTTTAAAGAAGATCCGCTCGGTTGGTTTCAGTGGTATTGCAGATTTACTAATGGAAGACGAATTCCTCACATTGATGAGATTCAAATTAAAAGATGGAAAGCTTTTAAAAGACATGTATCAGCAATTAAAAAAAACTGCGATCAAGGAGATATTTATTGCAGACGAAAGCAAAGACAAGCAATTCTACAATGGGCCTATGACCCTTTTATTTAAGTGGCTGAATCATTTGTTCTGGCAACCATAAGGCTATATCGGGAAAAATAATTATTACAACAACTGCTAAAATCATTAAGAGAAAGAGTGGAAAAGCACTTTTGGCTATAAATCCCATATCTTTATTAGCCATACCTTGTAGGACAAACAAATTAAAACCAACTGGTGGAGTAATTTGTGCCATTTCCACCACTATAACAAGAAAAACTCCAAACCAAATCATATCAAAACCAGCTTGTCTTATCATTGGCTCAATAATTGCCATGGTCAACACAACAGCAGAAATACCATCTAAGAACATACCAAGAATAATATAAAAAATTGTCAGTACTAAAATTAAAACATATGGAGATAAATTCATTTCTTGTATCCATACTGCTAGACCTCGAGGAAGTCCTGTAAATCCCATTGCTAGAGACAAAAATGAAGATCCAGCTAGAATAAAAGCTATCATGCAGGAAGTTTTTGTAGCTCCTAATAAAGATAACTTAAAAGTTTCTTTGTTTAAACTTTTTTGAAAGAAAGATAAAATCAAAGCACCAACTACACCTAAAGATGCAGCTTCAGTTGCTGTAGCTATTCCTACATATATAGAGCCTATTACGGCTGCAATTAAAACAATAACTGGAATTAGTTGACCTGAATCTTTTATTTTTTGTGAAAAAGAAAAAGTTTCTTCAGTTTTTGGCATACTATCTTTGTTAAGAACTGACCAGCCAATAACATAAAACATAAAAAATATGGCAATCATAATTCCTGGGAAAATTCCTGCTATAAAAAGTTTGGCAATAGATTCTTGCACTGTAACGCCATAAATAATTAATATAATGGAAGGTGGGATTAATAATCCAAGCGTTCCAGATCCAGCTAAACTTCCAAGTAATAGTTTTTCAGGGTAATTTCTTTTTCTTAACTCAGGAATAGACATTTTTCCAACTGTGGCAACGGTAGCTGCTGATGAACCAGAAATTGCGGCAAATAAAGCACAGCCTACAACGTTAACATGAATTAACCCCCCGGGAAGACGAGACATCCATGGTGCCAAACCTTTAAATAAATTTTCAGATAGTTTAGTTCTAAATAATATTTCCCCCATCCAAACAAATAGTGGTAAAGCTGTCAATGTCCAAGATGAGCTTGTTCCCCAAATTATAGTAGCCATAGCGTCTCCAACGGGACGCGATGTAAAGAGCAACATTCCAATTGCAGATACCCCTACCATGCTAAGAGCTACCCAAATTCCTGTACCTAAAAAAATTAATAAAATTGAAATGAAAAAAATTGTTAAAAATAATTCGGGCATAATCAAATATTATTTTTTTTTAAAATTAAAAGAATAAAATTGTGTAATACACAAATGAAAAATATAGTAGAACCTAAAGCTACTGAAACTTGAGGAATCCAAATTAAAATTTCATCTGCTCCTTCACTTCTTTCTTGAAAGTTAAAAGAAATCATTAACATTTTTACAAAATAAAAAGATAAAAACCCTGAAAAAAAGGTTGCTATAGATAAACACCATAGTTCTAAATATCTTCTAATACTCTTGTTAGATTTTTCCAAAAATAATGTAATTCTTATATGTCCTTTTTCTCCAAACGTATAAGCTAGAGCAAGAAAAGAGGAGGCAGCCATACAGTAACCTGAGTATTCTGCTAAACCTCGGATATAGAAACCAAATATTCTAGAAGTTATTCCTGTAAGTATAAATGTTGCTACTAGTATGAGAAAAAAAGCAGCTATATAACCCGATAGCTTATAAAGAGTTCTTAAATAATTATCAATTTTACAAAGCATAAAAAAGGCCGTTTAATTATACGGCCTTTTTTTTAAGAATTAAATTTATTATTTGAAAGCTGCAAGAACGGCTTGTCCACGTGAACCTGCTCTATCGGCCCATTCTTTGGACATTTTAGCTCCCACTTCTTCAAAATGTTTCTTTAAAGCAGAATTAACTTTTCCAACTTTCATGCCAGCATCTGCAAGGGCTTTTTTATCATTTTTATTTCCTTTTTTAGATAAATCCCATCCCTTCTTCTCTGCTTTGGCAGCTTCTGACATTACTAATTTTTGTGTTGCTGCATCTAATTTGTTCCAAGCATCTTTATTTACAATCACCATATTTTTTGGAAACCAAGCAGCTATATCATAAAAATAACCAACACCATTTTCCCAAATCTTTGAATTTTTTCCTGTTGTTGGTGAGGTAATCATGCTTTCAACTGCTCCTGTTGAAAATGCTTGACTAATTTCGGCTGCCTCAATTTTTGTTGGAGCCATACCAGTTAATTCAGCAATTCTAATTGTTGCAGAGTTATAAGCTCTAAATTTTAAACCTTTTAAATCTGCTACACTGTTAATTTCTTTCTTACTGTATAAACCTTGAGCTGGCCAAGGCACTGCATATAAAAATACAAGACCTTTGCTGTCTAAACTTTTTACTATTTCAGGTTTAGAAGCATTATAGAGTCTCATAGCAGCTCCATAAGTCGTAGCTAAAAATGGTTGCGAGTCTACTTCAAGTAATGGATCTTCTTTTCCAAGAGCCGACATAAATCTTTCTCCTATAGGAGCTTGACCTGTTCTAACTGCTCTAAAAATTTCGCCACCTTTGAATAGTGAACCACCAGGATGAGTAACAATTGTTAACTTTCCGCCACTTTTATCTGTAACATTTTTCGCAAATTCTGTAGCATTAGCTGAATGGAAATTTCCAGCTCCATAAGCAAGAGCCATATCCCATTTCTCTGCAGCATTTGCTGTATTTGCGCTAAATATCAACGCAAACATTGTTACGAGAATGTTTCTGATTAATTTCATATTCCCTCCATAAAATTATTAATTTCTTATTTCACAACGAACAATGACCAATTGCAATACAATTATTTAGCTTATAGAATTAAAAAATATAAAAAGTGCTGGAAGAAACATTAATATTTATCCAAATTATTTTCATAGACATAGTAATGGCTGCGGACAATGCCATTATTATTGGCATGATCGCAGCAAATTTTGCACCAAAAAACAGAAGACAAATTATTATGTGGGGTGTTTTTGCTGCATTTATTTTCAGAGTTATATTTGCTTTTTCCGCAACTTTTTTATTTCAATTTGCTTTTATTAAATTAATTGGTGGAATACTTCTTCTATGGATAGTTAATGAACTTAGACAAGATTTGTTTACTGTTAAAAAAATAAAATCTCCAACCAAACAATCTAAAGAACCTTCTTTTAGAAGTGGAGTTTATAAAGTTTTAATTGCCGATATTACATTAAGTTTTGATAATGTATTAGGTGTAGCTGGAGCAGCAAAAGAACATTACTTACTATTATTATTTGGTCTAGTTTTGTCAGTAATCTTAGTGGGAGCCTTAGCTTCATATTTTGCAAAATATATTCAAGATCACAAATGGATTGGGTATGTAGGTCTAGCTGTAATTTTATTAGTAGCGGTACAATTAATTATAGGTGGTTTGATTGGATACGAAGTACTAACAATCAACGAACCTTTTGCTTCTTGGTTTTAAAAAATACCTTTATTTAAGCCTGTGTTTTTTTGAAGATCGGATTTAACTTTTATATTTAGTTTTTGAAGTTCTGATTTGTTTAAATTTCTTAAATTTTGAACATCATTTAAAAATCTTTCTGATTCACTCGATTCAATAATACCATTTGTGAGTGTTTCAAATTTTTTAATATAATCTTTTCTTTTAAATGGATTTTTTCCATTAGGATGAGCATCTGCAACACTAATCTCTTCAACAATTTTTGATCCATTTTTCATCTTAATCAATACTTTTCCACCAAAGCACTTTTTGTTTGGATTAGGATCGTGATATTTTTTTGTCCATTTTTTATCCTCAAATGTTTTGATCTTTTTCCATAACTCAACAGTACTTTTGGTATTAGCTCTTTCCGGAGTATAGGAATCTACATGATGCCATTTGCCATCCTCTAGAGCTACTGCGAAAATATACATAATAGAGTGATCAAGTGTTTCTCTGCTTGCTTTTGGATCCATTTTTTGTGGATCGTTTGCTCCAGTTCCAATTACATTGTGAGTATGATGACTGGTATGAATTTCTATTTTTTTAATATCAGAAATATTCTTTATTTTTTTATTTAAACGTCTTGCTAAATCTATCAATGCTTGAGATTGATATTCGGCAGAATGCTCTTTGGTATAAGTTTCTAAAATAGCTTTTTTTTCTTCATTAACTTTTGGTAAAGGAACAGTGTATTTTGCCTTGGGTCCCGAAAGAACATAAGCTATTACGCTGTCTTCTCCTTCATAAATTGGGCTCGGAGCTCCTTCTCCTCTCATCGCTCTATCAACTGCTTCGATAGCTAATTTTCCAGCATGAGCTGGTGCAAAAGCTTTCCAACTTGAAATTTCTCCCTTTCTAGATTGTCTTGTTGAAATTATTGTATGTAAAGCTTGTTGAATAGATTGATAAATAGTTTCGGTATCAAGTTTTAATAAAGAGCCAATACCCGCTGCAACACTCGGTCCTAAATGAGCAATATGATCTATTTTGTGTTCATGCAAACAAATACCTTTTACTAAATTTACTTGTACTTCATACCCTGTAATAATTCCTCTGATTAAATCCATGCCACTTAAATTTTTTTGTTGAACCACCGCTAAAATTGGAGCCCTAACAGCTGTTCCATTTGCCCAAGCTGCCCATTCACAATGAAATTTTTTATTTGAATCTATTCCAAAAACTGTTGCTCCATTTTCTCTTGGATGTGCTAAAGCCATTTCTCGTGCAGAAATAACAGGTCTTCTATTAAGTGAAGCTACTGCTACAGATGCGTTATCAATAATCCTATTAATAACCATATCAATCGCATCTTCGTTTAGAGAAGCTTTGTCTGAAGCAATTTCAGCAATTTTCCATGCTAACTGGTCTTCTTTTTTTAACTTGGCTGACGATTTGTGTACCCTAACTTTAATATTTCTCATTATAGCATGCTTCTTAAAACGTACTTTAATATTCCATCATTTTTATAATATTCAACTTCATTTGCTGTATCAATTCTGGAAAGTAAATTAATCTTTTTTGATAATCCGTCTGCATACTTAATTTCGCATTCGACTTCTTGACCCGGAGTTATACCTTTTTCTATGCCAATAATAGTAATAAGCTCAGACCCTTTAAGATTTAATTTGTTACTATTAAATCCATCCTTAAATTGAAGCGGAAGTATTCCCATTCCAATCAAATTTGATCTATGTATTCTTTCAAAACTTTCTGCGATTACAGCTTTTACTCCTAGTAATTTTGTACCTTTTGCTGCCCAATCTCTAGAAGATCCTGCACCATATTCTTTACCAGCAATTACAACTAGATCGTTTTTTCTTTTCTTATATTCCATAGCTGCTTCATAAATACTCATAGCTTTTCCTTCTGGGTATAATTTAGTAAAACCTCCTTCGGTTCCAGGGACCATTGCATTTCTTATTCTAATATTTCCAAAAGCACCTCTCACCATAACTTCATGATTGCCTCTTCTTGCTCCGTAAGAATTAAAGTCTTTTTGTTGCACTTGATGTTTCATAAAATAATCACCTGCAGGACTATCTTTTTTTATAGAACCAGCTGGAGAGATGTGATCGGTGGTCACCATATCACCCAATATTAATAACGGTCTTGCGTCAGTAATTTTTTTAAAACCTTCGGGACTATCTGGCATTTTTTCAAAAAATGGTGGTTTTTTTACATAAGTAGAACTGTCATCCCAATTATAAATATTGCTTTCAGTGGTTTTAATTTTTTGCCAATCACTTGATCCCTCTGAAACTTTTGAATAACGCTTAGAAAACATTTCTGCATTAATTGAGGTTAAAATTAATTCTTCAATCTCTTTATTTGTCGGCCATATATCTTTTAAAAATATATCTTTTCCCTCTTTATTTTTGCCTAAAGGCTCGTTATATAAATCAAAATTCATTGATCCAGCTAATGCGTAAGCAACAACTAAAGGTGGCGACGCAAGATAATTTGCTTTTACATCAGGATTAATTCTTCCTTCAAAATTTCTATTTCCAGATAAAACTGAAACTGCATACAAATTTCCTTTGTGAATAGCCTCTGAAATATTTTCTTTTAAAGGTCCTGAATTACCTATGCAAGTCGTACATCCATAACCTACTAAGTGAAAACCAAGTTGATCTAAATATTTATTTAAACCTGCTTTTTCAAGATAGTCAGTAACAACTTGAGAGCCTGGCGCTAAAGAAGTTTTTACCCACGGTTTTACTTTGAGTCCTTTTTCCACAGCTTTTTTAGCAAGTAGTCCTGCCCCTATAAGTACATTTGGATTTGAAGTGTTAGTGCATGATGTGATGGCAGCTATAACAATATTTCCATCTTTTAATTTAAAATTTTCACCTGAAACTATTTCTTCTTTTATATTTTCTCTATTCATATTTTTTTTGAAAGATGTCTTAAATGATTTTGATGATTCTGATAGTAAAACTTTGTCTTGAGGACGTTTAGGACCAGAAATACTTGGAACAACTTTAGACAAATCTAAATCTAAAATTTTACTAAAGGAAATATTTTCATCAACCCAGAGTCCTTGTTCCTTAGAATATTTTTCTACAAGTGAAATTGTGTGTTGATCTCTGCCAGAAAATTTTAAATATTTTAAAGTTTCTTCATCAATAGGAAAAAAACCGCAAGTTGCTCCATATTCGGGTGCCATATTTGCAATAGTAGCTCGATCCGCTAATGAAAGATTTTTTAATCCATCTCCATAAAACTCAACAAATTTTCCAACTACACCCTCCTGTCTTAGTATTTGAACTATTGTTAAAACTAAATCAGTAGCTGTAGTTCCTTCCGGAAGTTTATTTAGAATTTTAAAACCAACAACATCGGGAATTAACATTGATATTGGTTGCCCCAACATCGCTGCCTCGGCTTCAATACCACCTACTCCCCAACCAAGAACTGAAAGGCCGTTAACCATAGT
>LUMJ01000341.1_pt1 | contig 13521 bp, 11 predicted proteins | sample 729631 | NCBI WGS metagenome assembly LUMJ01 (sample SAMN03860266, study PRJNA289734) | marine metagenome | biome: seawater column; feature: ocean; material: water; isolation source: Red Sea water column Station 22 - depth 500m | place: Saudi Arabia: Red Sea | collected 2011-10-15 | depth 500 m | reverse complement strand
TTCGTAGTTATGCAGGTGTGTAGAGAGGTACGCCATGACGTCATAGATTGGCCCTGAAGTGATACTGACACCACTGCCTTCAATTCCAAGCTCGGGTGGTCGCAACCATACTACTGTAGGCTTTTTGGAGGCGCAGCTTTCCCCTTCACATTCGCCGTCTGTTTGCGCAAACAACACGCTGCTTTTAAGACACAACAAAACAAAAGCTACCAAGGTTACTACTACTGACACTGCAAAAACCCAACCTTTTACACGTAATTCTTAAAGCTCACTCATCGCGTTTATGGGGAAAACAACAATGGGAATATGATGAAATTATTTTAAGGTAATCGAGGGAAGAATGTCGGGCACCAATCTCATAATTGGGCGAACTTAGCTCAAAAAAAGAGCCGCTATTAAAGCGGCTCTTAGAATATTTTCAACACGTGAACTGTTTTTTCTTAGAACGGTTATCTAAGACAAAATACATAAATTCAGGGTCAGTACAGTAGCAACATCCTTTACTAACAATAGCTTTCGCCAAGTGACCCTAATTTACTTTTAAACATTAAAAAATAACAATGTAGATAAACTGCGCTATTTTCTACCAATTACGGTTAAATTTAAACATTTTTCAACATTTCTGCCAAGGCGGTTTTACGAGTATCAACTGCGCCTTGTTTGTTAACACCATAACGAAAATCCGTTTCCTTGCCAATAATATGTACTTTATCTTCTGCTCTTGTCACAGCCGTATACAACCAACTACGATCAAGCAACCTTCCTCGTTCAAGCAAAACAATCACATTAGGAGCTTGTGACCCCTGCAATTTATGCAAGGTTAAGCAGTATGCGAGATCGATATATTCAAATAATTGCCAATCGACTTCTAACAAACGTTTGTTACCTTTTTCATCAAGGTCTTCAAGTTCAATTAAGCAAGCATACTCATCAGTAGGTTCTGCACTCTTTATGATCCCCAATGTACCATTCTGAACATCGTGTTTATAACTGGTTAAGGTAATAACAATCGGGTCACCTTCTCTGAAGTCATAGCTTCCTTTGGTAATCGGCATATCCGTAAGGTCAAGAAGCTTGCTATTAGGGTTCACAACACCTTGCAGTATGATGTTTGCTTTTCTTACCGTATCGTTGGTAGGAGCGACTATCATGGCGTTGTCATACTCAGAATACACAGTTACTGCGTCTTGCAGAATATCGCCCGTTGATTCTTGGAACGTAATGTCAGTAGTAGTTAATGACTCTGGCATTATGCCGTGCCGTATGGCATTGGAATATGCAGGTACACTACTATCTGCTCCCTGTCGTTTCACGACATCAAGTTCCACATGGTTTATTACACCGCTTTTAATTACATCATTTAAAATGAAACCCGCATTAATCGGTGGAAGCTGATAAGGATCACCAACTAACAAGATTCGAACCATATCAGAAAACAAAGTAACCAAACGCCACATGGTATACGCATCCAACATAGAGGCTTCATCCACAAGCAGTACAGCTTTATCCGTATCAAGATCAGTTTCTCGTAACAGTTTTGCTATTGTCTTCGTTTCAAAACCGATTGATTGTTGAAGCCTACGAGCTGCCTTCCCTGATAACGCAACGGGGTATATCGTATAACCTAATTTTTGATAAGCATTTACAATCAGCTTAGTAGTTGTTGTTTTACCTGTTCCAGCTCCTCCAGTTAGCGCAAAGACGTGACTGACTAATGCTGTCCTTACGGCACGTTCTTGTGCTTTTTCAATGGGCCAATCGGCAGGGAACGAGGTTCTGAATGCTTCTTCCAACTCGCTCGACCAACGGTTGTTTGATTTTCTGAGGTTACCAAAACGTTTGGCTATAGTCTTCTCAAATATATAATTGCCTGAAACGAAATATTGATTGTTTTGTTTAACAAACCCAACGATACCGCCATCTAGCTCGCTTGCCCTTGTAACTAAGCGCAGGTCTTTGTTCAACAGCTTAGAAACTGACGGTTTAATGTCTTGCCAGTCTGCAACCGTATTGCCCTGTTCACTCCATAATCTCAATGCTTGTTCTACGATTGCTACCAGTCTAATTTCATCATCCTGTTTTATACCGAAATGCTTTTGTGCAATATCGTCTACCTTGTGAAATCGCATCCCCAATGAAAACAACCGATATGGGTTCTGGGTAAGAAAATTGATAGCATCCTGATCGGCAAATCTGAATAATTGTCGCTGAATAGGGGCTTCTATTTCCCATTCAACCAACTGCGCTGAATGTTTTAGATTTGAATACTCTTTGTAGCCATGCCAAAGCCCATGTGCCGCTTTGTCACTAAGCAAAACTTCCCTAACTGCTTGAAAATTTGTTTTTGATTGGTCTTTTTCGTAAGGCGCATATTTATCACGTTCTAGTACGTTAAATATTTCGCTTCTAAACTTTTCCCAAAGGAATTGAGCGCTTACCTTACCTATGCCTTCAAACCCTTTCTCTGTACTTAAAAAGGTTACAAATCCAACGCCATTATCTGGCATAACACATTTTAGTGTCGGCTCCATAAAGCGCCACACATCAACATAACCCCCCGTGCTGACTTGCTGCTGTCTGATACTGAAGTTTTGCTCTTTGAGGATTTTCCATTGCTGTCCAACTTTCGGGTCAATATTCAGCTTTTCTTGGGTAGTCAGAATCTCAATGCGATGCGCCCCTAAGTTGTGATTAACAAAAACAGCCCCCAATCGCACGTTATCTGGGCGGTATTGGTATATTCTGGTGATCCTTACCAGATAAGCGCTACTCTTCATTTCCACAAGCCCATTTCAATCAACACTTCTTTAAACTCTGATAGCTTGGCAACCTCAGCAGCTAGTTTGGCATTTTCATTTTGAAGCCTGCGATTTGTCCTTTTGAGATCACGAACTTTGGCGCTGTCCTTTATGTCTTCTTCAGTACCTTTGGATACATCTATTACCTCTTTATCGAGAGGCAAATTAGCCTTGCGCTGTTGGTAGACTCCTGAGGTTGCAAGTTCTTGTTTAAGGTCTTGCAACAAGTCAAAAAGCTTTTTGTTTCTTTTTTCCTTAAATGCAGAGGAATCAAATCCAAGCTCATCGGCAATTTTCTTCGGGCTTAAGGTATCACCATGCCAATAATCCAACCAATTAGGCGACTCTTTCGATTTCATTTCAGCTACCCAACCTAGGAATAGATCTCTGTTACGTTGACCTCTTTCTTTACTCATCTTAACCGCCCTCCACGATGCGTCTTATCGTAGTTCTGCTTACGCCATACTCCTTTGAGAGCTGGTTCTTGGATTTCTGCTTTGACAGAACTAATTTGCGGATCTTTTCCCTGTCAGAATCAGGAATAGTCTTTGGCCTGCCCATATGCTTTCCTTGAGCAATAGCCCGTTCACGACCTTCGGTGGTATTTTTGATGATCAGGCTTTTGTTCAGCTCAGCAAAAACAGCAATAACATGAAGAACAGCTTTCCCAAATGGCGAATCGTCCGCACTGTTAATAACTCCATCAAGTGTTGTAAGAGCAGCGCCTTTTGAATGAATACCATCAATTGCAGTCATGATCCCCTTTAGGCTTCTTCCCAAACGATCAAGTTTTGTAACGCATACAACATCACCTTCACGGATGTAATCCAGAAGATCGTCAAGTTTTTTTACATTATCCAAAGAGTTACCGCTTTGCTTACCAGAAAATATCTTCTCGCAACCATGACGTTCTAACGCTTCAACTTGAGCTTCAAGATCTTGCTCTTGAGTGCTAACCCTTGCATACCCTATCTGTGCCACTTAGATCTCCTTATTGAATAAACAAGCCTAAGCAGCCCTTAAAGGCCGTCCAAGTAATTCATATCCATCAACAGAATAATAACCGCCTTGGCTGTCGCTATATTCGATTCTGGTTACCTTCCATTCACCATCGTCAAATACTTCAACCACATCACCACTAGTAAATTGAACGCCTTCGCATTCAAACCTTCCAAGTTCATTCAGATAACTACGATTCATGACTTTCTCCATACTTTTACTGAACTAAAGTTATAACTTTAGTTTACAACTCAACTCAAATGAACTTTATATGCAAATTAAATTTAAGTTCATGAACCTTTCGTAAATATAAACTTTAGTTCAAACCAAGAGAAGCAAGAGAAGCAAGAGAAGCAAGAGAAGCAAGAGAAGCAAGAGAAGCAAGAGAAGAATAAAACAAAATCTCAATTAACTTACGACTGATTTAGAATAATTTGAAAAAGCCTTAAGCTTCGTTGCTAGCATTATATTTTTGTTGCTTCATTTACGGTTTTATGAAAATATTGAACGATGATAGGTGTATTAAAATTTTCGCCTATCATTATTGGTAAACTGTCCACGGGCAGTCGTGACATAAATTTTTATGTCATTTTTTCGTTTGTAGAAAAAGTCTATCGATAAGCTTAATTCACTTAAATCCCTTGTCTGTCGATGTTTTCTACCTGCAATTTTATAGGTGAAACATGAAGAATTTATTCAAACTATCAACCCTATCACTCATCGTATTGTCCAGCGTTGGATGTGGCGGAGGTTCAAGCGAAACTAACTCTCATCCTATCGACATGACTGCCTACGGAAACCTTGAGGTACTTGTCGCTGGACTACCATCAGGCTTATCGGCAGATATACAGATAACAGGCCCTAATAATTACTCAACGTCATTAACGACAGGAGAAGTATTATCGAACCTAGTTACTGGCGATTACACTTTGAGTGTGAACAGTGTTACCACTCAAGGAGTCACTTATAGCTTTAACAACGGTCAGTCACAAACTGTAACCGTTTTAGAAGGTCAAACCCTGAGCGTAAACATTGATTATACAGCTCCTGTAACGGCAACTGGCGTAATTACAGGTTTTGGTAGTGTTTATATTAATGGTGTTAAGTTCGAAACAGACCAAGCTGTTGTGACCGCTAACGGAGAAACAGATACTGAAGATGCGTTAGAAATAGGTATGGTTGTCACCATAAACGGAAATATTGGAGCCGATGGTGATGGCGCAGAAGCGTCTTCCATAGAATACCAAGCAAGTGCGGAAGGTCCTGTCACAGGCATTAATTTAGCCGAAAAAACCATTACCCTGCTTGGTCAAGTGTACTTTATTGATGATTTAACTGAGTTTGACGATGTAACTTTTGATGCTATTCAGATAGGTAACTGGGTTGAAATTAGCGCTATCGAAAACAGCGATGATCAATACATAGCTACCCGAATAGAGTTATCCGATAGCTCAGAAGAATATCAATTAGTTGGAGAGGTATCGCAACTTGATACAGTAACAATGACGTTCAACATTGCTGGGCAATCCATTGATTATTCTAACGCTACAGTAGAGGGAGAGTTACTAGATGGTGTTGAAGTCGAAGTTGAATCAGAAACAGACCTTGTTGATGGCGTGTTAGTTGCCTCAGAAGTTGAAGTAGAAGAAGCGCCAGATTTAGCAGGTCAGCTTATTGGTTTTGAGGGTGAAATTGAGGTGTTTACGTCAATAACCGACTTTGTGGTAGATGACCAAGCCATCACAACTACAAATGAAACCATCTTCAAAGGGGGACAAAGCTCGGATTTAGCCCATGGTGTCGAGATTGCCGTTAGAGGCACAATTGTTGATGGAGTCTTGGTCGCAACCGAAATCAGAATTGCGCAGGACACTGAAATTAAAATAGAAGGACTTGTTCAGTCAACCGACCTAGATACTAATTCGATTGTTATTCTAGGTAATACAATTTTTACTGATGAGTACACGCGTTTTATTGATGACTCAGAAGACGATGAAAGACGTTTTAGAATCGATGATATTTTAATTGGCGATAAGGTTTCTATTAAGGCATTTGATAACGAAGGCCAACTGCTTGCCAGTCAGATAAAACGTAAAAAAACAGCCAACGAAGTTGACGATGATACGGAAACGACTGAGTTGGAAGGTAAAGTATCAGATATTAGCGCCCCAACGTTTTCTGTTAATGGTGTAAGAGTTAAAGTAACGGAAGCTAGTGTGATTGAATCACCAAATGGCTCAGAGCTAACCTCAAGTGAATTTTTCTCTGCTATAACAAACGATACCGAAGTTGAAGTAGAAGGTATCCCTCAAGATGATGGCTCGCTGTTGGCACTTGAAATTGAGATTGAGTCAAAAGAAAACGATTCAGGTGATACCGAGCCGTTTGTGGAGCTTAAAGGCAACATAGATAGTTTTGACTCGATAGAGGCTTTTACTGTTAACGGCCACTCAATTACCACTAACCTATTTACACGATATGAAGATGGCAACCCTGATTTATTGGCTGTAGGTATTGAAGTGGAAGTTAAAGGGCATCAAGCAGAAGATGGTACGATAGTCGCGAAAAAAATTGAGTTTGAATCAGAAGATGATAATGACCGTGAAAGTGAGATAGAAGGTGAAATTACAAGTTTCACAAGCGCAACTGAATTTACTATTGGTGAGCAAGCCATCACAACGACAGCTAATACAGAATTTGATAACGGTAGTGTTGAAAGCTTGGCTTTAGGCGTTCATGTAGAGGTTGAAGGACACATCAATAATGATGGCATTCTGGTTGCTGATGAAATCGAGTTTGAAGAAGCTGATGAAATATCAGTGGAAGGCGTTGTCTCAGTATTTGTATCAGCAACGGAGTTTTCAATTGGCGAACAATCTATAACTACTAACAGTGAAACTGAGTTTAAGAACAGCAGCGCTTCAATGCTGGCACTTGGTGTAACACTGGAAGTTGAAGGTGTGCTCGATGAAAATGGAACGCTCGTGGCAACAAAAGTTGAATTTGAAGAGCCTGATGATGTTGAAGTTGAAGGAATTATTACCGTATTTACTTCTGCAACTGATTTCGAAATTGATGGACAACATGTAATTACAGATGAGTTTACTGCCTTTAACGATGGTACGGCTGAAAATTTAGCGCTAGGTGTGGAAATTGAAGTAGAAGGATATGCAAACAGCGACGGTTCAATTGTAGCGTTTAAAGTTGAATTTGAAGAATTCGATGAAAATGAAGTCGAGGTCTCAGGCACTATTTCAGAGTTTATTTCCGCGACTGATTTTTCTATTGGAGAGCAGAAAATCACAACCAATGATGATACAGAGTTTGAAGATGGTACGATTGATGACCTAGCTGATGGAGTATCAGTCGAAATTGAAGGTGTGGTCAATGAAGATGGAATACTTGTTGCTGAAAAGGTTTCTTTTGATTAGTGCATTCAATCAAATAATCCTCTAAATTAAATACTCCCCAAAAAGCCTGCATACCAGTTGCAGGCTTTTTATATTATAACGTGAGGTATAAAGACTTATTCGTATTGAAAATACACTCGTTAATCTCTGTTTTTAGCAGGTAGTCCATTATCAATATTCACCGCAAGCTTGTTCAAATCAACGCCATCCATCTTTTGAAGGTTGTGTTGCCATCTAGCAAACCTTTCGAGCAAAATATCGTTTTGGGTACTTAACCGTGTATTCTCTGAATTAAGCCTCTCGTTCTCGTTTTCAAGTTTTTCAACTCGCTTTATAAGCTCAGCGATGGTTGCATCATCATTATCCAAATTTTCCAAGAGTTGACTTAATTTATCGGAACTATCAAATAAAGACTTGGCTTCTTCGATAGCAGCAGATTTTTTGTTTCTTAACTCTTCTTTCTTCAAGTCAAAAGCATGTTTGATTTCGTCATGTTTTGTGTATGTATGGCGTGATGGAGGGCGCTTTAAGCCCAATTCAGATTGCAGTTTTTCTGACAAAAGATCATAAGTCAGCTTTCCACTCCAACCATCAATAATTCCAAGTATTGTTTCTTTGTTGTCTGTTACAAAAGCCATGATTACTCCTCCATATCTGATAGTGCTAAGGCGGTGAGATCAAAAGTAGGAATTACATTTTGCTCATCAATATTGAGTGAGCGTTTGACTGGTGATGGGTCTAATTCATCAGGTATTCTGATAGGTGTCCCATCAGGTGTGTTAGGGTCTTCCATCATGGTAATAATGGTCTTGATCTTTGATAACCTGAAACCTAGAGCTGTTACCCAACGATCAGCACCGAAAACTTTATCTCCTGCTTTAACGATTGCATCCTCTAGTTGCTCCTCATAAAGCTTCTCAAGGTTTTTAAGCTCTTCTAGGGTGTTAGGCAGTCCCTTGAGGCATTCATGGTCACTACAGACCGCACAATCACCATTTTTAACACATGGACTTTCCGCATAGTTGTGAACGCAGTAACCTAACCCTGTAAATTGAGCGACACCCGACCTATTAATACCGAGTGATTTAAGAGAAACGGGTAAACCTAAATCATGTAAAACGATTGCAGGAGGTGGCGACTCAGATGTGTATGGCGATAAAAACTGATTAGCTTGAGCAACCGTCATGATACCTTCTCCAGTTACTACATGACCTATGCGCTTCGTTAGCCGTGATTTCTGTTCTTGTGTTCTACCATCGTAAGCTTTGTTTTGTTCTATATCCGCTCGACCTGACCATTTGGCAATCAACCAATCTTCTTCACCAGCGAGTTTTAACTTGGTATTTAACCAATGCCGAGGTTGGTGAGTATTTAACCGCAATCGAGAACCGTCTTCGTCAGTAATAGACAATTCATCAAAAACCGATTCAATTTGATTTTCTCCTGAGGGTCTATCAGAACCTATAGCGTCACTTACAGATCCGTGACCCACCATTACCCACGAAAACGACTTAACATCAAACTCTTTATGAAACTCATTTTCTCGAACTAAGGTAATGCAGTCCCAGATTTTGACATCGCCATAATTGGGAAAGCCTTTTGTTGTATATTTTTGGTCAACAACAGAGCGCAGATCTCTATAACTAGGGAACGCGATGCTTACCCCAGTTGGATTATGAGTGTGTTTGGTCAGTATTTCGTTGTCTTGAGTTACTGTACCCCCTTTTAATAAGTCCTTTTTCCAGTCAGTCACATGATTAAGTTGGCTTATCAAATTGCGCAACCATTTTATTGCACCATTATGTGACCAACTCATCTGTGTCCCTTTAAAATCAAGACCAGTCTTAAATCCCATCGCTTTTGCGAATTGGTTGTATGTTAACGGTTTATCTTGAGGAAAATCAGCAGGTGTAATGCATTCATTATGAACTAAAAATACTTCTGGATTTTCATGAGCAAATTTCGCAGCAGTTCGTGCGGGTTCGGAAATATCAATAAGTCTGTCAAATGCCTGCTGTACGACATCCTCTAGTAGTTTAGGCACCCACTTTTTAACGGGATCTCCACCTTTTGCAGGATGCCACATTAGATATAAACGTCCCTTTTCACTTCTTTGTAATGAATTTGTTGTTAAACCATTAAGTTCTGTATTTCTACTCGGCTGGCACATCAACATTACACATAGACTGGAGAAGTACTTTTGACGAGGTGTTTTAGCTTTGTGAAAGGCATCCGCCACTTGAAGCATTTGATAGTCAGAAGGGCATTTCTCCACTTCTTCTTTACGACTGTCTTCATCAAGTTTAATTCTGGAATCAGATGGACGAGGGAAAGGATTTGACCAGTCTTGTAGATCTAGCTTGAATCGCTTGTCCTTAATGAACTTCAATATTTTTTCAAATGACAGACCAATATTGCGCTTTCCTCCAGCACCTAATTTACTGTTCCTAATCTGCTCCTCAACACGATTTATCAATGTGTTATTGAGGTGCATAATATCAACATCAGATCTGTCATTTAGAGTCGTGTTTTCTTTTAGCGCATTATAGATCCACACTAAAGATGAAGCCCAAGCGGTTGAGTCTCTATGATTTAGTGACTGCTCATAACGTACATAGGCTTTGGCAAAATCAGCAAATGGCTGTTTGAATGGTATATATTTGGATTGGTTTACACTGTTTCCAAATACGATAGTTAACTTCTTTCCTCTTGCTGTGTCCCAAGACCATTTATCACATTCCCATCCTTTCTGAGTTCCTAGAGGGGCATTAAATTCATGATCACCAAAAAGTGATAAGTCATTTTTTGCGAATGCTATGAAGTCCGCATAATTTTTCTGGTAATCGAGCTTATGCTTCGGTGTAAATACCAATACATCAGACATTTAACGCCCCTTCTTTTTCTAGCTCTTGCTTTCTAACATGACACTTTTGAATGACTACTTTGATTGCATTAATACTTCGATTATGGCCTTGTAACACAAACTCACTTGCACCCATTTTACGCTTTCGATCACGTTCAGAAATGACACTTTTCAGGACTTCAGCATGAGGTGCATTCAGCCAAGGTTGAAATTTATTGCAGGTGTAACAATGAATTGTGCCATTAGCACAAAAGCCAAACTTGCCACAATTTCCGACAGGATTGCCATCATTGTTATTAATTCGGCTACGAGGATCATTGGCTCGAATTGCGTCTTTTTCGCTATCTATTAAAGTACCTGAAAATGCCTGCGCCAATGGCGTTAAATCAGATGCCAATGCTTCATCAATTCTGTCAGCCATTGCTTCGTTGAACTCAGTGTAGACTTTTACTTGTTGGGTATCCGACTGGCCTAGTTCTTCGGCTATTGCATAATCGCTTGCTCCTAACATTGCCATATTGGTTGCATGGGTATAGCGGAATCGTCTGGGATTGATATGCAAATCACCAAACCCATCATCTAACTTAATCCGTGTTGTTTTTAAAGGGCAAAGTCGAGACAAACGCCTGATCATTTCACCAATAGAAGGATTTGCTCCTTTCATCCGTATACACAATAAGTCAGGCGTTTTTTGTTGTAGCTGTTCAAATTCATCAAAACTAGCGAGTTTAGACATTTCTCGTGTATTGAGGAAAATAGGAATTTGGTTCTTTTGGCTGGATTTCAATTTAATATCAAATTGTGTTTCAACAGCCTTGATGGATTGATTTGCCTGCGTTTTTAGCACCAGCATTAAATCTTCACCAGTGTCCTTCTTGAGTTGAAAAGAGCCTCTAAAATGTTCATCACGTTTTTTAGCATTTGGGAGTTGTAAATCAAAATGCTCAACACCTTCTTCAGTCCTTGTTATTAAATCTCCATAGTAGAGATAAGTGAGTTGAACAGGACGGGCACCCGTTTGTTGTAGTGCCATGATAAAGGCGTAATCAGTCAACGAGATCTGCTTTTCAGTAAAGGCATCCACGTACCAGTTTATAAAGGCTGTTTGTTCTTCAAATGAATACGCTCCGCTAAAAGGGCAGCCTAAGGCAACAGCTTTTCCTTTTTCATTACCAGAAAGTTTAAGTGAGTTAAGTAACTCAACCGCCTTTTTATCAACTCCTTTGATCTCTTTGTCGTGCCAGTCCAGTAAAAATGCACGAATATAACCAAGCTTGTATTCAGTGCTTTTAGTCAGGGTCGCTTTGAAATTCACTATATGCTGTTCTCGAACAGCATCACTCACGCCAATTGCAAAAAGCAATCGGCTAAACATGAATATATTCAACGCATAAGAAGACGAAAATTCTGAAGCATAGTCAGCCAAGGCTAGTTTGAAGTTAATTTCGAACTTTGGGTCTAAATTTAGAGGGGCCAGTAAATCAAAATTCAGTGACTTATTTGCATCTAATTGCCAAAGATCGTCATACACATCAAATTCATAGTTAGCTTTACTGTATCGCTTATCCGACTTTGTTCTAGCGCTTTTTGAGCCGTGTAATTTTTTTGCTTTAGCTACCATGATAACCCTCGTCTGTTTTGTGCTTCATCCGCGATTGCATTCTTTGGCGTATCCTTTGTGCCTGTTTTCTTGCAGTTCGCTTGAGATAAATCTCACCTGATTTAAGAGATGAATGTCCATTTAATTCAGCTCTTATCTCCAGCTCTCGCTGCTTTGTAATCTTATTTTCGTCTGCATATTGCTTTGCAGCTTGATGCAACCCCGCCTGTTCCAATCGTTTTACTTCTTGCCTGACAGCCCTTCTTTCCTCATCAATCTGATCTGACAGTTGATCATTAAAATAATGCCTATAAGAATGAGGTGTAATAGCCCAGAAACGCTCAGGGTTAACACCTTTAATGCTTTTAAATACATCATTAATTGTTTGTTGAATGAGCGGTTGTCCAGACTGGTAATGTCCCTCCTTATCTTTGTGAGAAACAAAAATAAATGGGTGTGTTTTCGCTACTTTCGTATCCGCACGATGAACCTTTATATAAGTATTTAACAAGTCTCTTAGCTCTTTTGTAATAGAAACAGCTCTGCCGAGGGTCTTTGCTGTTGGCTCTTTTAACCTAGGATCATCCTTACTGTCATGTCTTCTAACAACTGACAATGCTGGATTGTCAATATCTGTTCCAATATCGCTAATTCGAAGCGCTAATAACTCAGCACATCTAAATCCTGTTTCATACAAAACTTGAACAATTAAATAGTTTCTAAACTTGATAACTGGGTTTTTAAACGGGTTGTAATGTGAATCAGGCTTAGCTACCTCAACAAAGTCATCAAATACATCATCTGGAATACCAGATTTATCTAAGGAAACTTTCTTCGATTTTCCTTTTGGCTTACCACTCTTAAGTCGAGTTTTCATCTTATCCAGCGCCTCCATAAGTTCTGCGGCTGCTGGCTTATGCTTGACTCTCTCTTGCCCTATAAAGTGAAGAAACTCTGCAATGTGAGCTATACGGGATATATATTGAGATTTACCAATAGTCGGTTTGTCTTGTGATTTTGATAAATGAAACTTTCCCATATCGACCACATTACTTGCTGGTTTATCTTTAACCACTTTAGCCTGATATGAGCAGTGCTCTTTAAGTTTATTAATATCATCAAGGTTAGGTACTTTACCGTTATATATTTCCTCAAGCAGATCCCTACCGTTAATCTCCTCCCAGCGTTTCAAATGTTTAATGTCTTTCAGGTATTGCTCAATTGATGTTGCAGCTTTAGTCATTCGCAGTTTTTGCGTAACAAAATGAGTGACCCAAAAATCGGGAACGCCATCTTCTCCTAATAAAAAGGCGTAGCGCTCTCCACTTTTAAATTTCTTTACAGCAACTTTCATGAACACCCACTAATAAACATTTACATTTGTTATAAAGTAATATAGTATATATTTTTAACTTTTCAACATTAATTTTCTAATAAAACTAAAAAAGCCGCTTATTAGCGGCTTTATAGAGAATTTTTCAACATTCTTATTTTTGTCTTTGGTTAGAACGGAATGTCATCGTCGAAGTCAAAATCTGGCTCAGCCATTGGTGGGTTCTTTGGCTGACCTTGATTGCCACCCTGAGGCGCTTGATTGTAACCGCCACCTTGGTTTGAGTTGTAGCCGCCCTGCTGACCACCACCTTGCTGTGGCGCTTGGTTATAACCGCCTTGTGCAGGCGCCTGGTTGTAACCACCTTGGTTGTTTTGAGGACGTTGGTAACCGCCGTTACCACCACCGCCTTCACCGCCGCGACCGCCAAGCATTTGCATTTGGTCTACGATAATTTCAGTGGTGTATTTATCTTGGCCTTGCTGATCTTGCCACTTACGCGTTTGCAATTTACCTTC
>LUMJ01000340.1_pt1 | contig 13539 bp, 13 predicted proteins | sample 729631 | NCBI WGS metagenome assembly LUMJ01 (sample SAMN03860266, study PRJNA289734) | marine metagenome | biome: seawater column; feature: ocean; material: water; isolation source: Red Sea water column Station 22 - depth 500m | place: Saudi Arabia: Red Sea | collected 2011-10-15 | depth 500 m | reverse complement strand
GTTTAAATTCTTTTGAATAGCTTTTTCGCGTTTTCATATACACTCCAGTTGAGATAATTATCCCTTAACTGGCTGTGTGAATCTATTGGAGCACGTCATGGTGAGCTATTTGAACAAAGGCGTGTTGCCTTACTATATGGTGCATCAAACGATAATTGTGGTGGCGGCGTTCTTTTTGAGCTCCCGTGTATCGTCGACACTCGGAGAATTTATTTTAATAACGCTAATAACCGTTGTGGGGTGCGCACTGACATACGAAGTCGCAAAGCGCTTTTTAATACTTAGATTTTTATTTGGCCTAAAGTTAAACACCAGTCCGCATAGCTCATTAGCCACTCAGCGAGAGGTAAAGTGTGCGTAATCGCGGTGTGTTACCGCAGGTATAACGAAACCAATAAGTGAGAAAAAGAAAAAGGCGCTATGTCACGTCATTCGTGACATAGCGCCTTTACTGTTTAACTGTGCTTGGTTTATCGGCTCAGTTTATGTGCTTACGAGCGATTTATTTAAGATGCTTCTTATTTAAGGTGCTTCTTACTTAAGATGCTTAACTAGGCCTTGAACAACCTTCACGCTACCAGCAACAATTTCACCTTTGTGAAGCGGGTCGTTTCCGCCTTTAAAGTCTGTTACCAAACCGCCAGCTTCACGAACAATAAGCTCACCTGCTGCGATATCCCAAGATTTAATGCCTCGCTCCCAGTAACCGTCGTGGCGGCCAGCTGCAACGTAAGCAAGGTCTAGCGCTGCACTACCTGCGCGGCGAATGTCGCCCACTTCGTGGAAAATTTTGTTAAGGCTTAGTGCATACTCGCCAAATTGAGATTTGTTCTTAAACGGTAAGCCAGTAGCAATAATGGTTTCAGAAAGGTCACGAGGCTTAGAAGCACGAATACGATAACCGTTAAGCTGCGCGCCTTGACCACGGCTCGCGGTGAATAGTTCGCTGCGAATTGGGTCGAAAACAACCGCTTGATCTAGGCGACCTTTGTGAAGAAGTGCAATTGAAACGGCAAAGTGAGGAATGCCTTTTACAAAGTTAGTGGTGCCATCTAGTGGATCGATGATCCACTGATAATCAGTTTCTGTGCCCAAAACTTCACCTGATTCTTCACCTAGGAAGCAATGGTTCGGGTAAGACTGCTGAATTTTGGCAATAATTGCTTGTTCTGCTTCTTTATCAACTTGAGTAACGAAGTCGTTTAAGCCTTTTGACTCTGTTGCTACTTCATTATGTTTTTCAAAACCACGAACAATAACTGTTCCAGCCGCACGCGCAGCGCGCACCGCAATATTCAGCATAGGATGCATAGATAAACCACCAATTGTAAAAGACCAATGAAACAAACTAACTGTACAAAAAATAGCTAGTTGTTTTCGAAAACGGGCGGAGTCTACCAGAATCTATGCGCGATGCAAATGAATTCCCAGCACAATAGCGTGAATAGCCATCTATACTGCCGCTGTGTTAAACTTAACGCTATTAAGGTCTGTAAGATAGTACGCCAAAAGCGCGTAATATCGAATTAAAGACGCTATCCAAATAAGTACGTAGGTATTACACGCATGCTCGAGAATATTCGCATTATTTTAGTTAACACGTCTCACACGGGAAACATCGGCTCGACAGCAAGAGCTATGAAAACCATGGGGCTGAGCAGCTTATATCTTGTCGACCCAGTAAATGAGCCAGACGGCCAAGCAAGTGCGTTGGCGGCAGGGGCTGGTGATGTGCTTGCTAACGCGAAAATTGTAAGCACGCTGGAAGAGGCAGTTAAAGACTGTGGCTTGGTAGTAGGGACGTCTGCACGCTCTCGCACTCATTCATGGCCGATGTTAGGTCCGCGCGACTGTGGCGAAAAGCTGGTCCAAGAAGTAGAAAAATACCCTGTAGCCTTAGTGTTTGGGCGTGAGAACAGTGGTTTAACTAATGAAGAGCTGCAGCAGTGTCACTTCCATATGTGTATTCCAGCCAACCCTGAATATAGCTCACTTAATTTAGCAGCAGCAGTGCAGACCCTTTGTTATGAAATTCGCATGGCCTATCTAAATCGCGAAACATATCCAAGTGTTGAGGAAGAATATCCACTGAATGACGATTTAGAGCGTTTTTATACGCATTTGGAAACCACGCTGGAAGGCACGTCGTTCATTCGCAAAAGTCACCCTGGGGTGGTTATGACTAAGCTGCGCCGCTTGTTTAACCGAGCACGCCCTGAGTCTCAAGAGCTTAATATATTGCGCGGTATATTGGCGTCTATCGATAAATCGGTGAAGAATGCTAACTCTGGCGATGCAGACCCTGCACCAGCGATAGAAGAAAAAGAGTAAACACAATGTTCGCCCGTATAAAAGATGATATTCAAGGTGTATTTCATCGCGACCCAGCGGCCAGAAACACTTTTGAAGTGCTAACCAACTATCCAGGCCTTCATGCAGTGTGGCTGCATCGCATCAGTCACAAACTATGGAAGGCTGAATGGAAATGGTTGGCACGCAGTTTATCAACCTTTAGCCGCTGGCTTACGGGGATTGAAATTCATCCCGGCGCCACGTTAGGACGACGGGTGTTTATCGACCACGGTATGGGTGTGGTCATTGGTGAAACAGCAGAAATTGGCGACGATGTCACCCTTTACCACGGCGTTACTCTTGGAGGCACTAGCTGGAAAGCAGGTAAGCGCCACCCAACCCTTAAAAAAGGCGCGGTAGTCGGCGCTGGTGCCAAAGTGTTAGGGCCGATTATTATAGGGGAAAACGCTAAAGTAGGGTCTAACTCTGTGGTCGTAAAAGATATTCCTGACGGCGCTACAGCGGTGGGGATCCCCGGTCGTATCATTATCTCGAAGCAAAAAGAGATGAATGCGTCGGTAAACCCCGAGCGAGATAAAATTGCCCAGAAATACGGTTTTGATGCCTATGCTGTCGCGCCAGATAACCCTGATCCTGTGGCCAATGCGATGGGCATAATGTTAGAGCACATGCACCAAATGGACACCAAAGTGGAAGAGATGTGCAAGGTCATTCAGTCACTAGGTGGCGATGTGTGTACCGATAATTTACACAATATTAGCGCTGAAGATTTCGCAGAAACGGGTTTCGACCTAACGGAACCCCAAGAGCGAGAGAAGGCTCACTCTTCTTTCGACCCCGCTATTTAACTCTAATTCCGCATACTATTTTCGGGTGCTAAGGCCGAGAACCTTCACCCTTATATAGTAAAAATTCACAAAGGCTTGTTTTTACAAAAAATTAACAAGCACATTGACTCATGCATAACTCCAACATACATTGAGATGAAAGGTTGATCATCACTTTTCAGGGACGTTATGCAAGAAACAGCGCAGTTACTCGACGTACTAATTGTTGGAGCCGGAATTTCGGGTATCGGCTGCGCCTACCACATTCAAAAAAAATGTCCTGACCTTTCATATTCTATTATAGAAGCCCGCGGTGATTTGGGCGGCACATGGGATTTATTCAAATACCCGGGAATACGCTCAGATTCTGATTTATTCACCTTTGGCTACGAATTCAAACCTTGGAAAGAGAAAAAGGCCATTGCAGATGGTCGTTCAATAAAGGCTTACGTAGAAGAAACCGCGGCTGAAAACGGTATTAAAGAGCGCATACGTTTTTTAACTCGTGTGGTAGATATAGATTGGCAAAGCGATAAACACTATTGGCGGGTTACGTTAAAGTCAGAAGAGAGTGGGCAGCAAGAGCACATTGCCGCCAGATGGATATTTAACGCTTCGGGTTATTATCGATACGATAAAGGTTATGCTCCACATTTCAAAGGGCAATCACAATTTAACGGTCAGATTGTTCATCCACAGCATTGGCCTGAAGATCTGGAATATGAAAACAAACGCGTCGTGGTAATCGGAAGCGGTGCAACGGCGGTAACGCTGGTTCCCGCACTAGCGAAAAGCGCATCGCACGTGACTATGCTGCAAAGAACGCCATCCTACGTATTGCCTGTGCCCGTAGATGACCCAATCGCAAAACATTTACGCGCGTGGTTTAGCGAGGATACAGCGTTTAAAGCTGCGCGTTGGTTTAACATAGCGAAACAGCGTTGGGTGTACGCATTTTGTCAGCGCTTTCCGCATCGTGCGCGCAAAATAATACGCAGTCTTAATGCAAAAATGTTACCCGAAGGGTATCCAGTAGATATACACTTTAACCCACCTTACAATCCTTGGGAGCAGCGACTGTGTGCAGTTCCGGGGGGAGATTTATTCGAGTCAATTTCGAAAGGTAAGGCGTCGGTTGCAACAGATACTATAGAAACGTTTACTGAAACGGGCATTAAACTTGATTCGGGCCAGCATGTTGAAGCCGATATTATAGTAACAGCCACTGGATTAAACCTTCTGCCTCTAGGAGGGATAGTGCCAAAAATTGATGGTGAAGCTGTTTCGCTTCCAGAATGTGTTACGTATAAAGGTATGTTGCTCAGTGGCGTGCCTAATTTTGCTATCGCGGTGGGTTATACAGCTTCATCGTGGACACTAAAAATTGGCCTTCTATGTGAACATTTCACGCGATTGCTCAATCATATGGAAGAGCACGGCTTTACAAAGTGTACACCTATAGCAGACCCAAATATGGAAACACAACCGTTGCTAAACTTTGGCGCTGGCTACATCCAACGCTCTTTAGAACAATTGCCACGTCAAGGCATGCAGTTTCCTTGGTCTATGTCGTTCAATTATGCACAAGACGTGAAAATTTTTCGGAAAGGCCGTGTGGACGATCCAGCGCTTAAGTTTGAATAGTTCGAGGTTTCAATTCTTGGCTTTCAAATCGCGAGAGAATAGACGTAGCTATTTCTTAATAAGTTGAACATCGCGTGCGGACATAGAGATATTTAGCCAACCTGTATTATAATTAAGCCTCACTATGACATTATTTCAATGTACAAAAGCGATTACTTGAATCAATAATACCTGACTAATTTACTGGGTCTTATACTTGACCATTTTAGTCGGGTATGTGAAAATTTCCGCACTACAAAACGGCGGGAGAATCCAATGAAACTCACTTCTAAAGGGCGCTATGCGGTAACCGCAATGCTTGATGTCGCTTTGCATTCAAAGCGTGGTCCAGTGCCTCTTGCCGACATTTCAGAACGACAAGAAATTTCTTTATCTTACCTTGAACAGCTTTTTTCTCGATTGCGTAAAGAGCAATTAGTAGACAGTGTTCGCGGGCCTGGCGGCGGCTATTTGTTAGGCCGTGAAGCAAGCAAAATTGCGATAGGCGAAGTCATTCGCGCCGTCGACGAGTCCATTGATGCGACACGTTGCCAAGGACAAGCAGACTGTCAAGGCGGCGATCGCTGCCTAACGCACAGCTTGTGGCAAGACCTAAGTGATCGCATTGCGGCGTTTTTGAATTCAATTACGTTGGGCGAATTAATGGCCAAGCGTGATGTGCAAGAGGTAGCCGACCGTCAAGACGGTAATGCCTCACTTCGTCATATCACTAAAGATATTGAAGTTAGTATCCAACTTTAAATTGGTATTGAGTAACGCATGGCTTTATCAACACCCGTTTATTTAGATTACGCAGCAACAACACCGGTAGACCCAAGTGTGGCCGAGGCAATGGCAAAATGCCTAACCCTGGATGGCAACTTTGGTAACCCAGCTTCTCGTAGCTATCGCTTCGGCTGGATGGCAGAAGAAGCGGTTGATGTTGCTAGAAATCAAATCAGCGACGCGCTTAATTGCGACCCTAGAGAAATTGTTTTTACTTCGGGGGCCACTGAATCGAACAATCTTGCTATAAAAGGCGTCGCCCAAGGTTATGCCAATAAAGGCAAACATATCATTACCGTTAATACCGAACACAAAGCGGTGTTAGATACCTGTGAGTACTTACAAAGCCAAGGCTTTGAGGTTACGTATCTTGAAGTACAGCCGAACGGGTTAATTGATTTAAATGATCTCGAAAACGCGTTGCGCGACGACACTATTTTGGTGTCGGTAATGCATGTGAATAATGAACTTGGGGTTATCCAAGACATTCAAGCTATTGGCCAGCTTTGTCGTGACAAAGGCATTCTTTTTCATGTGGATGGTGCGCAAAGTGTGGGCAAAATTGCCATTGATTTAGCTGAGCTTCCTATAGATTTGCTGTCTATATCGGCGCATAAGATATACGGCCCGAAAGGTATGGGGGCGCTATATGTGCGTCGCCGTCCCAAAATTAATCTGGTGGCACAAATTCATGGCGGGGGCCACGAGCGCGGCATGCGGTCGGGTACATTAGCCACCCACCAAATTGTTGGAATGGGTGAAGCCATCGCGCTAGCCTCTTCAAAAATGGAAGAGGATAGTGCGCGCATATTAACGCTACGTGAATCGCTGTGGCAAGGCCTTCAGCAGCTCGACGATGTCTATTTAAACGGCCACGCCACACAGCGAATCCCAGGCATTCTAAATGTGAGTTTTGCGGGTGTAGACGGCGAAAGCTTGATGATGGGCTTAAATGATATTGCCGTATCTTCAGGGTCGGCATGTACGTCAGCGAGTTTAGAGCCTTCGTATGTGTTAAAAGCGATTGGCCGCAGCAACGAATTGGCGCATGCAGGAATTAGATTCAGCGTGGGGCGTTTTACGACCCAAGAAGACATCGATTACGTAATACAAAAAGTAGTGGATGTAACAACAAGACTACGCCAAGCGGTTTCAGCATAAACGCCTATACCGTCGTTGAGCGCGGGTTTTTGTAGTAGGCAAAGCGTAGGTTGTGTTAGTGCATTCCTTTTATTTTAGTGAATGTGGAAGAAAATTAATGCGCGTTTGAAGGAAATAGTCTTTCAAGCGGCGCTTAAAACGCGTAAGTAGCCATAAATTAATGGCTGAATATTTGAGTGAAATAGTCGGGTATTATATACTACGGCACCAAAATTTTAGGCTGTCCGCAATGTAACTGGCAGTTTCGACAATGCTTTTGGGGAATTACCCAAGTAAATTAAGTTGTTGAAGTTGAAAGTCTATATAAATTACCAAGACCGTGGGGTGATTTATTTGCCAGTTAAGTAGAAAGGTTAGTGGCAGCAAATGCAGGCAAACAAGTGAGATCCCAACATGAGTGAACAGATCGAACAGGCGTTAGAAAGAAAGTACGATGCGGGTTTCTATTCAGAAATCGAATCGGAAACGTTTGAAAGCGGCCTGGACGAGTCGGTTATCCGCCGCATATCAGCAATGAAAAACGAGCCTGAATGGATGCTTGAATGGCGTTTGAAGTCTTATCATGCATGGCTAGAAATGGAAGAGCCAGATTGGGCGCATGTCGACTATCCGAAAATCGATTATCAGGCCATTTCTTATTACTCGGCACCAAAGAGTATGAAAGACAAGCCTAAATCGCTAGATGAAGTTGACCCTGAACTACTTCGCACCTACGAAAAGCTGGGTATTCCACTGCACGAGCAGGAAATGCTGGCAGGCGTAGCAGTAGATGCGGTATTCGACTCGGTATCGGTTGTAACTACGTTCCGCGATAAGCTTGAAGAAGCGGGTGTGATCTTTTGCCCAATTTCTGAGGCAGTACAAAGGTACCCGGACCTTGTAAAGAAATACATCGGTTCGGTAGTGCCGCGCACAGATAACTATTTTGCTGCGCTTAATAGCGCTGTATTTACTGACGGTTCATTTGTCTATATTCCAAAAGGCACACGTTGCCCAATGGAGCTTTCTACTTATTTCCGTATTAACGAAATGAACACCGGTCAGTTCGAGCGTACCTTGATTGTTGCTGATGAAGGCAGCTATGTAAGCTACCTTGAAGGTTGTACCGCTCCACAGCGCGATGAAAACCAGCTGCATGCGGCAGTGGTTGAGCTAGTGGCAATGGACGATGCGCAAATTAAATACTCAACGGTACAGAACTGGTACCCGGGTGACGAGAACGGTAAAGGCGGTATCTACAACTTCGTGACAAAACGTGGTGTAGCGCATACCAATGCCAAAATCTCGTGGACGCAGGTTGAAACGGGCTCTGCGGTTACGTGGAAGTACCCAAGCTGTGTACTTAAAGGCGACAACAGTGTAGGTGAATTCTACTCAGTAGCGCTAACGCGCGGTCGTCAGCAGGCTGATACTGGTACTAAGATGATCCACGTGGGTAAAAATACCAAGTCGACCATCATCTCTAAAGGTATCTCCGCGGGTCACAGTAATAACGCCTATCGCGGGCTGGTTCAAATGGGCCCTCGCGCAGACGGTGCACGTAATTTCACGGAGTGTGACTCGCTACTTATCGGTGACAAATGTGGCGCGCACACATTCCCGTATATCGAAAGCCGCAACCCTTCAGCCATTGTTGAGCACGAAGCAACAACATCGAAGGTGAGCGACGAACAATTATTCCTGTGTCAGCAGCGTGGCTTAGACACAGAAAAGGCCGTTTCTATGATTGTTAACGGTTTCTGTAAAGAAGTATTCAAAGAGCTGCCAATGGAATTTGCCGTAGAAGCCGGCAAGCTGCTCGAAATTAGTCTTGAAGGTTCAGTGGGGTAATCAATGCTTAGTATCAAGAATTTACATGCCAGCGTGGAAGAGAAGAACATCATTAAAGGTCTTAACCTTGAAGTTAAACCTGGTGAAGTGCACGCTATCATGGGCCCCAACGGTGCCGGTAAAAGTACACTAGGCTACGTCCTATCTGGTCGTGATGGTTATGAAGTAAGCGAAGGCGAAGCCACGCTTAACGGTAAAGACCTATTAGAGCTTGAAGTAGAAGAACGTGCCCGCGAAGGCCTTTTCCTTGCGTTCCAATACCCAGTTGAAATTCCTGGTGTAAGCAATATGGAATTCATGAAAGAGTCAGTTAACGCTATGCGCGAGCAGCGCGGCGAAGCGCCATTAACAGCAGCTGAGTTTTTAAAGAAAGCAAAAGAAGCGTGCAAGCAGGTACAGCTTCCATTGGATTTCTTGAAGCGCGGTGTAAACGAAGGTTTCTCTGGTGGTGAGAAGAAGCGTAACGAAATCATGCAAATGATTTTGCTAGAGCCAAAGCTTTGTATTCTTGATGAATCAGATTCTGGCCTTGACGTTGACGCACTTCAGGTTGTTGCCGATGGCGTTAACAGCCAGCGCGACGGTGAGCGTAGCTTCATCGTTGTTACCCACTACCAGCGTCTTTTAGACTACATCAAGCCTGACTTTGTTCACATTCTTGCCGACGGCAAAATTGTGAAAAGCGGTGACGCGTCACTAGCGCTAGAAGTAGAGAAGAGCGGATACGCATTCCTAGGTAAAGCGTACGAGGAGGCTGAAGCATGAGTCAATGGCTAGAACAGGTCATTGATGCGGCGCAAATCTCCGATTACTTAGCGCCCGTGCGTCAGCAGGCCTTAGAAAAGTTAAAAGCTGATGGGTGGCCAGCCCGTAGAAACGAAAGCTGGCGTTTTACGCCGCTAACACCCGTTGAAAAGCGTGAAGCTAAGCAAGCGGTTCAGGCAGACAGTTTACCGGTACCCGCTATCGATAACCTAAATGCTATCGACCTTGTATTTGTAGACGGTGTCTTGGTCACGCAGGTTAACACGCTAAATGTGCCAGCGGGCATGAGCATCACGTCACTTAATAATGATGATACTGCCACGCAGCAAGCGATCAGCAGTGTATACGGTCAGGTTAAACCAACCCGTCATATGTTTGGCCTAGTTAACGATGCGCTGTGCCAACACGGTATATTTATTAATGTTGAAGCAGGCGCGAAAATCGACACGCCAGTGCGCATTGTGAACATGGCGTCGCAAAATGTTGATGCTCATACGCGTGTGGTGGTGAAGGTCGCTGAAGGCGCAAGTGCTACTGTTATCGAGCAAGGTTTTGGCGATACGGAAAGTTTAACCACAGCGTTTGCTGAATATGACCTTGCTAATGATGCACACCTAGAGCACTATCGTTTTGCTATGTTTACTGGCAAAGCCAAGCAATTAGGCGGCAGCCACTTCAAACTTCATAACCGCACTACGCTTAACAGCACCATGGTGGGCTATGGAAGTGAGCTTTCCCGTTTAGATGTAGACATTCATCACGCCGGCGAATTTGCCGATGCAAAAATGAATGCCATTTATCTTCTGGCGGAAGGCGAGTTATTTGACCTTCACTCTACCATCGAGCACGCGATGCCTAATGGCACAACAGAAGAAAACGCGCGTGGGATTGTAGGCGATAAAGCACGTGCCGTGTTCAATGGTCGCATTCATATTCATCGTGATGCGCAAAAGACATTGGCTGAACTTAATAACCGCAACTTGTTGCTATCTCGCCGTGGCGTTATCAACACCAAGCCTGAGCTTGAAATTTATGCTGATGACGTAAAATGTGCTCACGGTGCAACGGTTGCTGAAATTGAAGAAGAAGCCTTGTATTACATGCTTACCCGCGGCGTTTCTCGCAGTAAAGCACTTGTAATGCTCAACTTTGGCTTCATTCAAGAGCTTATAAATGACGTGCCTAATGCGGCAGTTCGTGAATGGCTAGCACCAATTTTAAGTGAGCGCTTCGCCCAAATGGAGGTGAAATGAGCTTAGACGTTGCAGCACTTCGTGCCCAGTTTCCTATTTTATCTAAAACGGTAGACGGCAAGCCGCTGGTCTACCTAGATAATGCGGCAACAACACAAAAACCTCAGGCCGTTATCGACGCCTTAGTAGATTTTTACACGGGGACGAATGCAAACGTGCACCGCGGTGCGCACCATTTATCGGATGAAGCCACGCGCCGTTACGAAAATGCACGTACCAGCGTAGCAAAGTTCATTAACGCAAATGCGCGTGAAGAAGTTATCTGGACATCCGGCACCACAGAAGCCATCAATATAGTCGCCAATGGTCTTGGACAGCTACTAAGCGAAGGTGACGAAGTGATGGTGACTGAACTTGAGCACCACGCAAACTTGGTTACTTGGCAACAAGCGTGTCGCCGTTCTGGTGCAACGCTCAATGTTGTACCTATTTTCGACAGCGGAGAGTTAGACGTAGACGCTTTCGATAGATTGCTGTCTGAAAACACTAAGCTGGTGGCGTTTCCTCACGTATCGAATGCACTAGGTACGGTGAACCCAATTAAACTGCTTACTGAAAAAGCGAAAGCGGTAGGCGCATGGGTGCTGGTTGATGGCGCACAAGGCATTGCTCACGGCGGTGTTGACGTACAAGACATTGGCTGTGATTTTTACGCATTTTCGGGACACAAGCTATTCGGTCCAACAGGCATTGGCTGTCTGTGGGGCAAAAAGGAGGTGCTAGAAACCTGGCCTGTTTGGCAGGTAGGCGGCGAGATGATTAAAGACGTGACCTACCATGAAGCCACATGGGGTGCATTGCCAAATCGTTTAGAAGCCGGTACGCCAAACATCGCAGGTGCCATTGGTATGGGCGCTGCAGTAGATTGGTTTAGTGCCCTTGATGTCAATGCTTTGCATGAACATGAACAAAAGCTGCTTGCCTATGCTACCGAGCAGGCCGAAGCGTTTGACGGTATGCGGATAATCGGTACGGCACCTAAAAAGGTAGGCGTGCTGAGCTTTCTACTGGAAGGCGCGCACCCGGCGGACGTGGGCTTCATTCTAGATAGGCAAGGCGTTGCGATCCGTACCGGTGATAACTGTGCACAGCCGCTAATGAAGCGCTTTGGTATTCCGGGTACTGCTCGTGCGTCGTTCTCAATTTACAATACGCTTGAAGAAGTAGACAGCCTATTTGCTGCACTTAAGAAAGCAAAAATGATGTTGGCCTAAGGAGGCATTATGAGTGTTGAAACTTTCGTACCTAGTACAAAACTCATTTCGCTAACTGACAGTGCCGTTAAGCATTTCGAAAGTAAGCTTAAAGACAAGCCTGGTCAGTTAATTCGTTTATCGACAAAAGTAAGCGGCTGTACAGGTTACGCCTATGTACTTGATTTCGCAGATAGTGCGCAAGCCGATGACGAAATTGTTGAAATTTCGCCAGTACTTAACGTAGCCGTGGCTGCAGATGCCACCGACCTACTGCGTAATACTGAAATTGATTACGTTACAGAAGGTGTGAACGGCGTCATTAAATACAACAACCCCAACGTGGTTGATGAGTGCGGATGCGGTGAAAGCTTTAACGTCGGCTAATTGCCACGTCAAAGGCCATCAGTGGTAGAACAAAGAGTACTAAGTAGTTTATGAAGCAAAAAATGGTGACCACCGAGCGCGACTGTAAAGCGCGCTTGGTTCCAGCGGGCAATCCTACCGTGATCCCTGAAGGCGAGTTTGTGAATATCACCCAAGAGCTCGGTGGTAACTATACGGTAACGTGGCGTGGCAACATGTACCGCATCGATGGTACTGATGCAGGTGCTATTGGCCGTAAAGCGATGACGCTAAGCTTTGACGCGCCAGAAGACGGCAACATTAGCGAGCAGCAAGTGTGGGACGCGTTAGAAACTATTTTTGACCCTGAGATCCCTATTAATCTCGTATCCCTTGGTCTTATCTACAAAGTGGAAATTGATCAGGATACTAGCAGCGTTAATATTGATATGACCCTGACCGCACCAGGCTGTGGCATGGGCCCAGTATTGGTTGGTGATGTTGAATACCGCGTTGCCATGGTCCCCCATGTTAAAAACGTCAACGTAGAGCTTGTATTCGATCCTGCATGGTCCCGTGATATGATGAGTGAAGAAGCACAGCTTGAAGCAGGTCTGTTCTTCTAATCATCCACGCAGTGAAATTTAATCACATAACTTTTCAAACAAATTAAGCGGAAATAGTAATGCAACTACCTAGCAGTGACGAAATTATTGATGATTTAGCGTTCTTCGACGATTGGGAACAGCGTTATCAGTACATCATTGATTTAGGGAAATCTATTCCGGGCTTGCCTGAAGATGCTAAAACACCTGAGCGTTTGGTTAAAGGATGTCAGAGCAGCGTTTGGCTGGTGGAATCTTACGACGGCAATAAAATCAACTTTGACGTAGACAGCGATGCAGTTATCGTTCAAGGACTGCTTGCGTTAGTACTTGCCGCTTATAATGACAAAACGCCAAAAGATATTTTGGCGTTTGATATTGACGGATATTTTGAAGCACTAGACCTAGAGCGTCATATAACCCCAACCCGCGGTAATGGCTTACGCGCCATCGTGGGTAAAATTCAAGAATTAGCAAAAGCCAACGCTTAACTTTTTAAGCGTTGGTTTCTTTACGCCGTTTTAGGGTTTCATAGTAAAGGCAGTGGGGCAGGTGAGTCCTCGATAATTAGTTCTGTGCAAAATAATCTGTACGCTGTCATCATATTGTCATCGCCAACAGGCTAACCTTTCTCTACATTTGCGCATAAAAACAGTACTTTATATCTGATTTGATAAAGGCTCTAGTCAAGCTGGTATTTATTGCCTATAATTCGCGACCAAAATTTTTAAAGATACATACTATTTGTTTGGAGAGAGAACATGGCTCTTGAGCGTACTTTTTCGATTATCAAGCCTGATGCGGTAGCTAAAAACGTAATCGGTGCAATTTACAACCG
>LUMJ01000337.1_pt1 | contig 13607 bp, 16 predicted proteins | sample 729631 | NCBI WGS metagenome assembly LUMJ01 (sample SAMN03860266, study PRJNA289734) | marine metagenome | biome: seawater column; feature: ocean; material: water; isolation source: Red Sea water column Station 22 - depth 500m | place: Saudi Arabia: Red Sea | collected 2011-10-15 | depth 500 m | reverse complement strand
TAGAACAATTTCCAAAACCCATACCAGAAATCATAGAACCGTATGGATAATTTTCAGGCTTGTCATTCATGATTGCATCTGTAACACATGTACCTAATTCAACATTATTGGTAACTGCAGCTATAGCTGATAACATAACCCATGGGTCTAGTACAATTGCATTTTTCCATTGGGGAACATTTGTATGATCCATATAGAAAATAGAGTCATAACCAGTACGGTCAGCCAACATACAAGCAGTTAAAATTTGATCCTCAGAATAACCTGCTCTAGCAACATTTAATCCATTTTGTATTCCAAATTTCAACATACTATATTTTCACTTATAAAATTCTTAAATTTCAATCTTAATAAGTTTCACAAAAATGAGTTACACCTAATTCAAGTTATTGAGTTGATGGCTCAAAGATTGCCATCATTTATGTCATTAAGGCACTTGATGACATCTTCCTTAGAAATTGGAATTGGATTTGGGTTAAGATGTCCTTTATCTGTCATTACAACGTCAGCTGCTTCATCAATAGGTGCTTTTAATTGAAGTTTATCAAAGCCTAGTTTATCAATAACCTCCTTGAATTTTTCATAGAAAATTGATTTGTTGTGTTTGTGCGCAATAGTAGTACATGAAGATAATGAATAGCCATGCGGAACACCCTCGTTAGAAAATACATATGATAATGCATGTCCTAGCGTTGTCGAACAATTACCAAAACCCATACCAGAAATCATAGAACCATATGGATAATTCTCAGGCTTGTCATTCATAATTGCATCATGTAACACGTCAAACGCTTGTTTGCATAATGTTCTTGTAAGGTCATTTCCAAGTTTACTATCATATCCTTCTGTTGCTTGCGCGCAAGCGTCACACACAGAATTTTTAACAATTTGTTCAGGTGTTCCATCCATAAAATATGAATCAACTATGGCACGATCTGCAAGGAATCTTTCTTCAGGACCAAGCAGTTTTTTCTTCCCATCAAATTTTAAAACACAATAAGTTGTCATTTCAGCTCCAGTACCAAAGGTTGTAGGAATTAAAATTTTTTCTACACCAAATTCTGCTGAAGCGTATTTTACAACGTCCATTGAACTTCCACCACCAAGACCAATTAATGCTGATGGATTTTTTCCTTTGTATTCAGATACAACAGCATTTACATCATCTATAGATGGTTCTGGTTTAACCTTATCAAACAGCATGTAATCTTGTATACCCATTCTGTCTAACCATTTGCTAGAGAGCGCAGGAGGGGCAGTAGTTACGACTAGTGCATTTTTTGGATACTCTGCTTCAGAAAGTGCATTTTCACCAAACTGAATAACCTTAGGTATTCTAACTGTATGCATGTTTTCTTGAAATTTTGATTATTATTATATCTTACAAATTAGTATAGACTTAAGTTATTTATTTACAATGAATTTGCAAAATGCTCATTAATAATTTTAAATCATTGGCAACGACTAAAGCAAAAAAAGATGCGTTGCAAATATTAGAGGCCGGCTTAGCTGCTTCAGAACCTAAGAAATTCTTAAGAAATTTTGTAAAGAAAAATGAGATCAACGTAGGAAAAATTCATCTAATTTTATCAAATTATGAAAAAATTTTAGTTGTTTCATATGGAAAGGCTGCTGATTTAATGGCAGAATTTGTCTCTGAAAAAGTAAATGTTTCACAGGGAATTATAGTAATTCCAAAATACACCAAATCACATTTTACCAATAAAAACTTCAAAATATTTTATTCCGGCCATCCTGTACCTGATAGGGAAAGCGTAAGAGCTGGAAAAGCTGTATTAAAATTTGTTAATAATTGCTCAAACAAGGATCTTGTTATTTTTTTAATATCAGGCGGTGGCTCATCTTTACTTTCTGTTCCTGACGAAATTACTCTGTTTGACAAAAAACAGATTACTAATCTTCTATTGAATTGTGGTGCTACTATCAACGAATTTAATTGTGTCAGAAAACATCTTTCACAAATCAAAGGCGGTAAACTTGTGCAAAAAATGAACTGTGATGGATGTGCACTGATAATGTCAGATGTTGTGAATAATGATATCTCAGTAATTTCATCAGGATGTACTTTTTATGATAATACAACCTCTTCCGACGCTCTAAAAATTATAAGAAAATATTCACTTGAAGCAAAATTTCCAAAGAATGTAATTTCTTGCCTAAAAAGAAAACTACATAGTAAAATAACGATTCAAAAAAATCTACGAGTTAAAAATGAAATTATAGCAACTAATCAGGATTGTTTAGATGCTATGGTCTCTAAATCACGGATTTTAGGGTTCAAGACCATAGTCAGTCCTGTAATTCAACATGATGTCTCTGTTTCAGCAAAAATACTTGTAAAAATGATTCCAAAGAGTAAAAGATCTTGTATAATTTTTGGTGGTGAGCCAACAGTTAATGTAAAAGGAAAAGGAAAAGGTGGGCGCAATCAAGAATTAGTTCTACAAATTCTAAAACTAATTCACGATTCTAATCATAATTTAATAATTTCTTCTGTTGCGACAGATGGATTAGATGGTAACACAAAATATTCTGGCGCATTTATTGAAAGTAACTCATACGGGTCGGAAGAAATTGCTCATTATTTGAAAAATAATAACTCTAATTTATTTTTCAAAAAATATGCTGGATTAATAAAAACTGGACATACTCGTACTAATTTAATGGATTTTGGTTTGATTTTAAAGTATTAGTAATTATGTCCAAGACGCTTTGTCTTTTTTCCAGACAATTTTTCCATCAATGTATGTATGATCTTTTTCCTCAAAAACAGTATGCCATTTTCCATTATGTGGAAAAATTTTGTTTAGATCATTAACCTTTTTGTTTGTAGGAGCTTTGTTCATTAAAGCACCCCATCTCATATTCGGAACCTTTGGTAATACTTCATTGATGTCTTTCATGCAATTGAATTCATAAATTCTTATTTAAAAATCATTGTTTGATTTTATATTCAGTTCGATCTTGATTTTATTTAGCTGTGCAGCAGTTCAAAAATTACTTAATTAACCTATAAGATTTGATGCTGGATTTTCATTACTATCAATCAGGTGATAATTTACAACAAGTTTTCTTCGCTCCAATAAATCATTGATGAACTTAATTTTATCATTGATTATTTCATCAGATGTTTTACACTTTGTACGCAGAATTTCATACATTTTTTTGGAATCACACATGACATTTACTGTATCACCATCTTTTATGATAAATACCCCAATACTCCAATAGATGCCAACATGCAGAGCAACGAATTTTGATTCAATATCATTTTTTATGTTTAGCTTATAACCTGAAATATATGGAGGTGGATGTTCCCTGGTCTCCTTCTTGATCTGATCACCCGTTTGAATTATCCATGAGAATTTCTTTGTGGTTCCATCATAGAATAAAGTGTGTTCCAACTGTCAATCAAAAAGGTGTTTTTTGTCTATATATTTTGAATTCATGACTTAATGATCAACATTGAAAGTCCTGTTCATGTTAGAATCCCATATGTTTTTCAGAAATATGATAGATGAACTTGTAGAAACCTCAGATAATGATCCAGAATTATTAGATGGTCTTAGATGGCTTGACATGCAGGCACAAAAAAAAGGTCTAACATTTTATGACATGGTTTTTGAAGTTTTGTACAAGCACGATGTTGATTCAAAGGCAAAAGATTGGCTTAACTCAAGAAATTAACTCTAATTCTTTTTCTCATTTCTTTTTTCGATAGGAATATAATCAATACCTTGTGGTCCAGCGTATTTTCCAACATATACAGCCTTTGGTCTATATAACATAGGTTTTGGTGCAGCCTCAGCAAATTTCTCTTCAATTATATGTGCTGCCCATCCAGCTGTCCTTGCCATAGCAAACAATGGTGTGTTGAGATCCATTGGAATGCCTAGCATATAGTAAACTGAGGCACTATAAAGATCCACATTTGGAAAAATTTCTACTCCTTTAGTTTCTTTCATTAGTTCTGCCGTAGTTTGTTCAACTTGATTAGTTATATCATACCATGGCTGTCCAGTTTTTTCTGATAGCCGTTTAGATAATTCCTTAAGTACGTATGATCGTGGGTCTATAGTTTTGTAAACAGCGTGTCCCATTCCCATAATTCTTTCGTTCTTAGCAAATTTTTCTTTAATATATGATTCAACATTATCTTTTGTTTCTATTTCAAGAAGCATTTTCATTACTTCATAATTTGCACCGCCGTGCAGCTCCCCACTCAGCGCACCAACCGCAGCACTGGCCGCAGAATACATATGTGCACGTGTTGATGCTACTTCCCTAGCAGCAAATGTTGAGGCATTAAAAGTATGTTCAGCATGTAAAATAAGACAAATATCAAATATTTTCTCTATTTCCGGTTCTGGCTTATCACCAGTTAGCATATGTAAAAAATTGGCTGCATGACTTAGATTTGAATCTGGGTGTATGATTTTTTTATTATTACGAATTCTCTGCCAACTTGAAATAATTGTAGGAACCTTAGCAATTAGGTTTATAGCTCTTTCATAACTAGCTTCCTTATTTGAAAATTCTTCATCGTAATAACCACCAAAAGCTGCGACAAATGCCTGTAAAGCATCCATAGGATCCGCATCCTTTCTCCAATTACCCATGTTAATTTGCATTTGCTTGGGGATAATTCTGGCTTTTGATAGATTGTCCTTAAAACTATTAAATTCATTTTTAGTTGGCAATTCATCATGTAGTAGTAGATAACAAGTTTCTTCAAAATTGGAATTTTTAGTTAAATCTAGAATATCGAAACCGCGGTAAATCAACTTACCTTTTTCTCCATCAATAAATGAGATTCTTGTGTCAGCAACCTCAATATTTCTCAGACCAATGTTTTTTGTGTCCATAACCTACTTGTGAAAATAGCATTTTTAAATTTTCAAGCCAAACTACGTTTTGAAAGTTTAGCATTTTGTCTAATCTGCTTATTCATGAAAATATAACATAATTTTTAGCTAAGTTAGCATGTCCAAGCAAGAACGCGAATTAATGCAATTAGTGGATGGGATAATTCTTGAGGCAGATCCTATAAAACTGTCGGAGTTACAGCAGATTGATATTAATACACAGCTTGAAGGTGTATGGTTTTATGATTTATGTAATCCGATTGAGCGAATATCTCAAAAACCTGATATCACAATAAGCAAACGGGAAAAAAAATAATAATTCATCATTCTTAATTTAAATGAGGGTTAACTTCGCGTATCGCCTATATGCCAATTAAGTTAAAGAAGATATCTATGTCAAAAAAAACATTAGCCAAAACCACAAAATCAGTAAGAACAAAAACTCTCTGTATCTCACATAAGGAAGATGCAGATGGAATTTCTTCTGCTGCGTTAATCAAACAATTATTTGGAGGTGACTGTATACTTGTAGACTATCCTGAGATGATGGATGTACTAGAGTCATTACGTAATGACGATACTTTAAAAAAATTATTTATCTGTGATCTAGGATTAAGTAAAAAAAATAGTGATAATTTTGTAGAGATACTTTCTGAACTAACAAAAAAACGAGTTTCAGTTACATATGTAGATCATCATGAACTAGATTCATCAGTCATCACTAAACTCAAAAAAAGTAAAGTTGTACTTATTCATGATGTTTCTGAATGTACAACGGTTCTTGTCTATAATGCATTTCAGAAAAAACTATCAGAACATTCTTCATTTATAGCAGCATGTGCAGCAGTAACTGATTACATGGAAGAAAGACCGATAGCTACAAAGCTTTTACAAATGTATGATAGACAATTTGTATTAGTTAATGCGACTGTTCTAACTTACAATATTGTAGGACACCAAAAAGATGCTGAATATCTTTTGTATCTGGTGGAAGAATTAAGTGATTCAACGTATCCTCATGATATACCAAACGCGTTTGAGTTTGCTCAGATTCAAGTTGGAAAACTCGCTGAGATAATATCAAAAGTCAAGAAATCAATGAAAATTTCAAAAAACCTAGCTCATATGGAAGTGTTAGATTCTGGAGCGAGTGGTGCTGTAAACTTCGTACTTGGTCTTTCAGGAAAAAATGTAGGTGTTGCCTATAAAGAAAGAATTGATAATGGTATATATGCTGTTTCAGTAAGAGGCTCTCGTTCATGTAAAGTACATTTGGGTAGATTGGTATCATCACTGGCTGATGAACTTGGTGGTTCTGGTGGGGGACACGATAAAGCATGTGGGGCTATCATTCCAAAAAACAAAATAAAAAAATTTTTACAAAAAATGAATTCACAACTTAGAAACAGTTAACGTAAAATCCCTGACTGAGCCTGAACTAGTGTAAATTATTTAACTATCTATTTTACAGTTGTTTACTAGTTATGGTGTATTTGTAAAACTAAACCGAATACTATTAAGGTAATTTAGATGAATATGGCACCACAGGAATTAGAAAAAAGCGCTAGTCAGTACGCCTCAGACGCAATAAAATATGATTCTCAGGGTGCGCGTGGAATGGCAGTTGCCCATTATCAAAAGGCTATAGACTCGTTATTGAAATTAATGCATCTTTATCCTGACAGTAAACTAAATAAAATATACACAGAACGAATGGGTTCGTATCAGAATAGAATCAAAGTACTACAGGCTACAGGTACTGATATAGAACCAGTAGTTGATCCTACAGCATCACCTCAAGAACAGCAAGCTAATCTATCTAAGCCCAAACAAGATAATTTTGATGATATGGTGATGAAGGAAAAACCAGATGTGAAGTGGGATGATGTTGTTGGTGTGGACGACGCAAAAAACGCATTACGTGAATCAATCGTTTATCCTACGAAAAGGGGTGATCTTTTTCCATTAGGTTGGCCAAGGGGAATACTATTGTATGGTCCACCTGGTTGTGGTAAGACAGTTCTAGCTGCAGCAACAGCAAATGAACTTGATGGATATTTCATCAATGTGGATGGTTCATCTATGATGAGTAAATGGCTTGGGGAGGCGGAAAAAAATGTTTCAAGATTATTTAAAATGGCACATGGCTATGCTCAGAGGGAAGGAAAGCCTGTGATTTTATTTATTGATGAACTCGATTCCCTTTTAGGTGAACGTACAAATGAAATTGGGGGCGAGGTAAGATCTAGGAATCAATTTCTAACAGAAATAGATGGAATTAACGATAAGGGAAAAGACACCAAATTGTATGTGATCGGTGCAACCAATAAACCTTGGAGTCTAGATCATCCATTTTTACGTAGATTCCAAAAAAGAATTTATGTTTCCTTGCCATCACTTGAAGCTAGAGAAAAACTTTTTGCTCTCTATACAAACCAACTAAAAATTGATAGTAGGGTGCGTCTTCATACATTGGCATCGATTTTTGACGGATATAGCGCAAGTGATATCAAAGACATATGTCAATCGGTTCAACTTAAGGTTGTAAATGAAATGTTTCATACGCCTGAATATGTGGAGCCCGTAAATGGAGAAAGCCTTTCACAGCCACGAGATCTAATGATGAAAGACTTCAGAGAAACTATGGCTAGACGAAAACCAAGTGTATCCATGGATGCGATTAGAGCGTATTACAAATGGAGTGAACAATTTAAGGCATTATAACTAAAATACTAAAGAAAATTTTAAATTTATCTTATCTTACAAAAACTAAATTATTTTTTAAGATAACTTTTCGAGGGTTTCAACAGCAATAAAAAAATCCAAATACGCAAACAAGTTTGGAAAACTGATCTTAAGTGACGGTTCTGATTTTGCTGGAAATGGATTCGGTTATTCCGGTTTAACTTTTGGTGAAATTATCTTTAACACTGGAATGGTCGGTTATCTCAAAAGACTCACAGATCCATAATATAATGGGCAAATTTTTACCTTAACTTACCCATTAGTAGGAAATTATGGTATACCTGATCCAGTCATCAGAATAGAAGGATTACCAAGATTTTCCGGGTCAGATGAAATCAAAGTTCGCGGCTTGGTTATACATGAATTATCTTTGACGGTAAATCATGGCATTTTGCTATGACTCTTGGCGAGGGTGGTATAATGAAAAAAAATTCAAGGATTCGTATGATGACTATATTAAATTACGTTGGGAAGTAATGATTCATTGCCAATTATAGTACCGTCAAGTGTCAAAATTTTAGCCTCTAACACTTCAATCTTATCCAATATGGGTGAAATTGACTTTTTATAGAATTTTTTTTGTATTGTGTAAAAATGTTTGTTAAATGTTGGCATGATTATTATTTCTAATTCACCAGTTTTTGACGGAAAAATTCTTTGTTTTTCACATTTCATTGTAACCCAAACTCTTTCACCATTAATAATAGATTCTTCTTGGAAAAAAACAGGATGAACGTGTCCCATTATAATTTTATTTACAGATGAAAAATTTTCTGATGGCATTGTATGACCATGTGTTAACAGCACATCTTCAACAATTATTCCTTTTGAGGTAGCAAGTGAAATTCCTTCAGGAATCAATTTTTCTATGTTAGCATCATGATTACCAGGGATCAATGTTATACTGATTTGTTTCTTAATTTTTTCTAAAAAAACTGGTACATCATTCCATTCTATTTTTGTTATATATTTTATTCCAGACTTTACATCGCCAAGAAGAATTAACGAATCAGGTTTTGCCTTATCTATAATTTTTTCAATCTCTTTTATAGATTCTAACACTGCTGTGTTTTTCCCTAAGAATATGTTATTCTGTGATAATTTTGCCTCAAATCCTAGATGCAAGTCAGTTACAACCAAACTTTTTACCTGACTATCAATCATGAGGGCTGGATAATTGGGAATTAATCTAGTTTGTACCATCAAAAATATAATTATCCAATTTAATTAAATTCTTATGGATTCACAACTAAAAAAAACAGATTCACTCTTATCTGAAAAACGTATAAAATTACATATTTTTGTACCGAGTAAGAGGAAGATTTGGACAGTTGTGGGAATGGATAAGGAGTATTGGTTTGATCCAGATTTAGATTTCTGTTCGTGTCCCGGATATTATTTTAATAATCAATGCTATCATTTGGATAACTTTCCACTAGCTAAGACTAGAAATCAGATAGAATCAACTACGTTTTCAGATGATGAATACAAATCTTTTATCGCTAGTTTACTTTCTGAATTATAATTCCATAGAAGAGTTATTTCAATAACAATTTTTTATACAGATAAAACCTCTTTCTTTAGAATCCTGAAGACCAAATTTATCTGGAAGAATTCCTACCTTATATTGCATTTCATCATCATATGGAATATCAAATTGTGTTGTAACAGTAACAGAATCATTTGTCTCAAGATCTATTAACGATAATTCATTATCCCCATACCCAATAAACACTGCATCATACTTGTTGTTATTGATATCATAAAGGTAAAACTGACCACCAGTAAATCTAACAGTTTCAGTGCCTATATTATGAGCCGTAATTTGGATTTGAAAATAAATTCCATCCGGCACTTCGCTTGTTGCTATGCCTTTCATCTCCAGATTTTTCTCAAACGCGGTGTATTCCTTATCTTTCTTTAAAACTTCATGATATGAAACAAAATGGATATCAAATATTACATCATTAACATTTACTGGTTTACCAGATTCCGAAGTTACATCAACTGTTAAATTATCTAAAAATAAAAACATTGAAAAGCTAACGGAGCCTATTACTATTCCAAGTATAATTAACGTACCAAATCCTATCATTTCTTACACACCTATATTTTTCATAAATTTATGTTATAGTAAAATAATATAATCATTGTTGGTAGAAATCGTATGAAGGCTGCTGTAGTAAAAAGTAATTCTATAATTGAGATAGAAACCGTTGAAAAACCATCTCTAGGTTCTCATGATATTGTTGTTAAGATGGAAGCGTGTGGAATATGTGGTTCTGATGTTGAAAAAGTATTTGGAAAATATGGACAGCCATCCATGAAACTAGGACATGAACCTGCTGGTATAATAACTCAAGTTGGTTCTGAAGTATCAGATTTCAACATTGGTGATCGTGTGTTTACCCATCATCATGTTGCATGTTATTCAGATGATTGTCATGAATGTAGTCATGGAAATGAAACTATGTGTAAAAAATATTATACATCAAACCTTGAACCATGCGGTTTAGCGGAAGAATATGTTGTGTCGGAATGGAACATAAGCCACGGTGGCGTACTAAAGATTCCTGATAGCATGTCATTTGAAGAAGCAGCACTGATTGAACCACTTGCATGTTGTATTCGGGCATGGAATAAATTTAAACATCAAAAAGGTGATTCTGCGGTTATACTAGGTGTTGGTCCAACTGGAATTATGCATGCCATGCTTGCTAAGTTTTTTGAGTTTAGGAAAGTGTTTTGTTTAGATTTAAATAATTTTCGTTTAGATTTTGCAAGCAAGATTATGTTTGAAACGGTAACAATTCGCTCTGATGATCCTAACGCTTTAGAGCAAATAAAATCTGAAACAGATAATCAGGGTGTTGATGTTGCTATTGTGGCTACTGGTAGTTTGAGAGCATTACAAGACGCTATTAATTTTGTTAGAAAAGGTGGTACAATTGTTATGTTTGGTGTACCAAGCAAGGGTGCTAAGATTGAGCTTGACATGAGTGTTATTTACTCAAAGGAGATTACTATTGTTACTACTTACGCAGCATCTGATTTTGATACTAGAGACGCCCTTGAGAAAATATCAAATAAAAAAATTAACGTTAAACAATTAATCACTCATAAGTATCACTTACATGAGTGCCAGAAAGCCTTTGAGCATGCAAAATCAGGTCAGAATGCAATGAAAATCATCATAAGTAGTTAAGAAAGGCTTATGAAAGGTAAACTGTTTCTTTTCAAATCGAAGTAAAATGGATTGGGGTCTGCAAAATAGAATTAATCACATCATCAGGCCAAATGATAATCGTGCATTGATGCTAGCTGTAGATCACGGATATTTTCTAGGCCCTACAGAAAGACTAGAAGTACCTAGAAAAACTATAACACCATTACTCAAGTACTGTGATTCCTTAATGTTGACTAGAGGTGTACTACGAACTTCTGTTGATTCTAAATTTTCAACACCAATTGTTTTGCGAGTATCAGGCGGTTCTAGTATCATAGGAGATGATTTATCAAATGAACAGATAACTGTGAGCTTTAATGACGCTATTAGGCTCAATGCTTCCGCATTAGCTATGTCAGTTTTTGTGGGATCGAAATATGAGCAACAGACAATTGTAAATCTTGGTAAATTAGTTAGTGAATCTGAAGAATTTGGTATTCCTGTTCTAGCTGTCACGGCAGTTGGTAAAGAAATTGGCCAGAAAGATGCGCGGTACCTATCTCTTGCATGCAGGATTGCTGCTGAACAGGGAGCGCATATTGTAAAAACATACTACTGTGAAAATTTTGAAAAAGTAGTGGATTCATGTCCTGTACCAATTATTGTAGCTGGTGGTAAAAAAATACCAGAACGTGATGCGCTTGAATTAACATACAATTCGATCAAAGGTGGTGCTGTAGGAGTTGATATGGGGCGAAATATTTGGCAATCTGATAATCCTGTACCTATGATCCGTGCTGTTCGGTCTATAGTACATGGTAATTCTAATGTAGATGATGCGTATAATTTATACAAAAAACTTTGCCAGCCAGAGCCCAAATCATCTAAAGCATAGAAAGAATTTTTAGCGAAAATTATTCGAAGATTTTATCAAGATGATAATGTATAATTTTCCAACTATCTTCCTTGATTAAAACAAATGTAGCCCTTCCATTAATTGTAATATGTGTACCCGTGAACGCTTTATTGTCTACTAGCATGCCTTTTTGCATTAATCTAAATTTTATAATTGCAATATTTCCATATATGCTGATTATTGGATCTATTATTTTATATTCATAATCTGAAATACTTGAAAATCTCAATTCTTCAAGTGTGATTGTATCAGAATAATTTTTTAAATTATATGGCGGAACATCACTAAAACTGGAAAACATAGAATCATTCATCTGAATTTCTCTCAATACAGAAAAATTTTTTGTTTTACCTACATCAAAAAAACTTTCAATAACCTTGATAACTTCTTTTTCCGTCAAAACATTGTTCAATACTGTTCAAAAAAGAATGTTTATTAGTGGATCTATTGGTTGGTAGTTACTAATGAAAAAAATCAGTTCAATTAGCATTGTAAGTATTTTATTGCTAGTTGACCTGGAGCTGTAAATTTACAGCCAAATTTTTAACACGATTAAAATTATGGTGTAGATGATGAATGACAAAATGGAAATTATGAATGGTGGAAAAGCGCTTATGAAAGCGTTGGAAAACGAGGGCGTTAACCAAGTCTTTGGCTTACCGGGTGGTGCAAACCTTCCTATGTACGATGAGCTTTACAAAAGCAATATTCGTCATATTCTAGTAAGACATGAACAATCTGCTGCACATATGGCCGATGGTTTTGGTAGGGTAAGTAGAAAACCAGGTGTTTGTTTTGCAACATCAGGACCTGGAGCGACAAACTTGTTAACTGGAATCGCAACTGCACAAGCAGATTCTGCGCCAATGGTTGCTGTTACTGGACAGGTTCCAGTAAACATGATTGGGCGTGATGCTTTTCAAGAAAGTGATATAATCGGAATGTCAAACCCATCTGTAAAATATGCGTTCCAACCAAGAACACCTCAAGAAATTCCTGACATTGTAAAAAAAGGATTTTACATTGCGGAAACTGGTAGACCAGGTCCTGTGTTACTTGATATACCAAAAGATGTTCAACAAAACGAAGCAGAAATTATTTTTCCGGAAGAAGTAAGAATACCTGGTTATCACCCATGGTCCGATGTAGATATTACTAATATCGAAAAAGCAATAGATTTACTTCTTTCTTCAGAGAAGCCGATAATTTTAGCTGGTGGCGGAACAATAATTTCATCTGCATTTGCGGAACTTCAATCTATTGCTGAAATGTTATTGGTTCCAGTTGTTACAACATTCAAGGGTAAGGGTTCTTTTCCAGAGAATCATCCACTCTCTCTAGGTCCAATTGGAATGCATGGTCATGCAGAAGCAAACAAGATTATGACTGAAGTCGATTGTGTCTTAGCTATAGGAACAAGATTTTCGGATCGTTCTGTTGGGACATTTGAGGAATTTGAGCGTAACCTGAAAATCATTCATATGGATGTAGATCCCGCGGAGATTGGAAAAAATCAAACAACGCAGGTTGCTGTTGTTGGTGATGTTAAAGCTTCATTGCGAGTAATGCTCAAAATACTTGTCAAAAAGGCATTTAAAAAATCTGAAGGAAATGAATGGTTAAACCATGTTAACGAAGTAAAGGATTATTGGCGTACAAACCTAAAATTACATCCAGGTGAGATGTCAGCTGCAAAAATTTTAAGAAAATTAAGAGAAGTACTTCCTAAAGAATCAATTGTTACAACTGAAGTTGGACAGCATCAAATGTGGGCTTCATTATTCTTTGATGTAATACATCCAGGTACTTTCTTTAGTTCTACTGGTCTTGGCACTATGGGTTGGGGATTTCCTGCAGAAATTGGTGCTAAAGTTGCAAGACCAGATGTTCCAGT
>LUMJ01001031.1_pt1 | contig 13619 bp, 15 predicted proteins | sample 729631 | NCBI WGS metagenome assembly LUMJ01 (sample SAMN03860266, study PRJNA289734) | marine metagenome | biome: seawater column; feature: ocean; material: water; isolation source: Red Sea water column Station 22 - depth 500m | place: Saudi Arabia: Red Sea | collected 2011-10-15 | depth 500 m | reverse complement strand
GCAAGATACTCTGCTTTGATAAATTCTGTATTGTCCGCAGATGTATGATATTCAGGAAAATTAGGCGGACTTGATCTTCGTAGTGATCCTACAGGGAGATTAAATCCAGGTGAACAGAATTGCCTTTCATCACTACCTAGCGGGTCAAAACTAGTAATTTTATAATCATCACCAGACTTTTTTAAGACTTCAGTAACTGTTTGATCGATCTCTGCATTACCTTGTCGACTTTTTTTGTAAGTTGAAATTCCTGGGTCTCCAACACAGGTAGCAACTAAACCATGTTTTATTTTTGTTACATTCTGCTCATTTCTATATAACCAAACAATCGAACCTATAGTTTCTGGAATAAATAAAAATCTATACGAATATTGTAATGATAGATTTTTGAGATGTTTTGCAAGAAAGGTAAGTAATACAACACCTGATAGATTATCATTACACATGGAAGGATGACAAGTATAACATGAAAGTAAAACTTCATCTTCATATTTGCCCTTAATAAAATACTCACCATAGCTAAGTGAACCATCTTCTAACGTTGAATCAATAACTACTTTATACTCATCTTCTTCTAATTGCAAAAATTGATTATGTGTAATACAAAATCCCCAATTTTCGTAATAATATGATGTTCTGTAGGGAATTAGTGTAGGCTGATCAGGTAACGTGAATAGATGAGCTTTTAATTCGCTTAAAGAAACCGTGTTGTGAACAGGAACACTATAATTTAGTACATGTAAATTTGATTTTTGAAAATCGATTATTTTTTTTCCATTTGATTTCTTAACATAAGCATCTCTTATGTTCCACTCTTTTGGGATTGTCCAATCAAAAACTTCAGTACCGGTTAGAATTTCATGTTTTTCTAATGGAACTTGTTCAGAAATTATATCAAGAGTTTTTCTAACTCCATCACCTGTTATGCTACGACAAATTGGGTATAATTTTACCATCATATCATACATTTCAGTACCAATTTCTGGTATTTTCTTTAATTTTTGAAATTCAGAATAATTCATAATTTTATTTCCAATTTACATCTTTTATATTAACTTGTTTCGGATAATTAGTAATGTTTCTCTTGTAGAATTTTTGGTGTTACTGATTTGTAAAAGATCATTCTCAGTAACAACATTCTCCGTCGACGATTATCTTTTTTGGCACACCACTAAAAACCAATGATAATCATATCCAAAACAATCATCGTCTATAGAGCCAAAGACAAAATTTTTGAATTTTTTTGAAAACGTTTTTGTTATTTCCTCCTTGTTTTTGAAATATCTCAATATTTCTCCATTTCTAACTTTCAAAGGATCGTTTTTTATGATACAAAATCCATTTTTCAATTTTTTACATCCCTTAAAATAAGGAAAGGTTTCTTTAGGAATTGCCATTATTAGATAACCATTTTTTTTCAACACTCTTGCGTATTCATTTACATGTAAATTAAAATCAAGATTATCGCCCATATAATAACAAGAATTCCATGAAAGCAAATAATCAAAAAAGCTGGGATCAAAAGGAAGATGTGAATTGTTTCCAACTTTTATGATTGATTTAATTGTTAATCGTTTCAAATTTTCTTTTGTGTATTTAACAATTTCTTTAGTTATTTCAGTTCCATAAACATCAAATCCACATTCATTAAGCAAAACAATATTTCTGCCATCTCCACAACTTATATCACATATTTTTTTTCTAGAAAATGACTTTTTAGATAAATGTAATTTCGGGTAATTTCCCTTAAAAATTCTAATAACATATTCAGCAGGATATGCAATAGAATTCTGTCTGAGTAATACTTTACTCCACTCCTTTTGAGCATTATATTTTTTCATTTACCTGATTGATAATGTGATAAATATTAGTTTTCTTAAACATAAAAAATGATAATAAAGATCGATCACATCACAATCTGCTCTACTGATTTTGAATCAGATTTAAATTATTTTTCAAACTAAAAGTGAATTGATGAAAAACTTCAGTGAATATCAAAAATTTGCCCTACTTGAATCAAAAAATAATTTGGATATAGAAATACTAGGTTACGATAATGTGAATAACAGTACACCATATATTGAACCAGAATTTCTAAATGCTGAAAAATGTTTAAACAACTTTTCAGAATTTAAGAATCATTTCCAAAAGGATCATATTCCAATAAAATTTTCAACAGACAAAAATTTCACTGATTTTAGATTTAGGAGAATCAAAATTTATACTGGATCAGTTAATGACAGCCAAATTTTTTGGGAAAAATTAGGTTTTAAAACTATTTCAGAAAAAAATAACAGGCATGCCAAAATGATATTTAATGCTCTAACCGATAATCAAAGTTTAGAATTAAACTTGGAATATACTGAAATAAAAAATGTTCATTATTTGGATGACAAAGGGTTCAACTGTATTGCCTTTATTACTAACTCATCTGTTAACGAGAAGAAATTTTTTGATAAACAAAATTATCAAACTACTAATATTGAAAATTTTGAAGTTGATAAAAAGAAAATGGAGATATTTTTTTGTAAGAGTCCACAAGGCGAAATCATTGAACTGATATCATTAAGAAAATAATTACTGTGCCACAACCCTTTTAATTAAAAAATTAGGGTTGGAAATTATTTCATTTTTTATTAAATCAAATGTATTTTTAGCAGAAATACAAACAATTTGTCCTTTTCCTAAATTTGATATTTTTGCTTTTTTTAATTCAATTGCTTTTTTATGAAATTTTTCAAAATCTGGTCCATTTTCTGGTTTTTCCTTATCATAAACAAAATGTACAAAAACTTTTTCTACATATTTATTATCGAGTTTAAGAAATCCTTTGAATTCCTTGTCATATCTATATGGAACACCCAGTAATTTTTCTACATAATGAAAAAATGTTGAGCCTGAATCAAAATTAAAATTACAGAATTTCCCATTTTTTCTGAGATACCTTTCCCAAAATGAATCTTTTCCAAATGAATGAGACTGACAGTGTTGTGTAAAATACTCAGCATTTTCACCAATTGCAGAAACTGAAAAATTAGGATCATTTGATCTCTTTGACTTAGCGTCATTTCTGATATATTCTGAAAACATACCACATACACTTGGTGTTGTTAAAACATTAAACTTAGCAGCGTTACAAAATGAATAAGAAAAAACTGGTACTACTAAAGTGCCCCTGTCCCCAATTATTTTAAAAATAGCATCTTTGAATGCGTTACAATAAACCTCTGACGTTTCAGCGTTTTTTAATTTTCCAAAAAATCCTAAATTACTATAAGTGAATACATTATCGCCTTTCTTTAAACCAACTTGTCTTAACGAATCTAGAATATTTTGGATAGTGTAATCGTATTTATTCATTTTTTTCCCGTAATAATTTCTTTTAACCCACTAATAGTAGCAAATTTTCTATTTTGAAATTCATCATTAGAAAACAAAATTTGAAATTCTTGTTCAACATCATTAATTAACTCAATAAATTTTAACGAATCTAACCATCCATTATCAAAATAATTTTCGTCTAAATTTTTCGAGATTTCATCTTTTTTTGCGGATGTATTTTTTTCAAACCAATCAAAAAGCCAATTTTCTATATCCAATTAAATAACTGAAAACAACTAGTATCTATTTTTTACGAGGCTTGGTTAAGTCATGTTTCAAATTATATAGCCGATGCTAAAATTCTGATAAATGAATGAATTAAGAACTTTATTGATTAATGCGGTCCAACAGGAGATAAATGATGAGAATGTAGCCATATTTTTTAGTGGTGGAACAGATTCACTAACTTGTTTATTTTGCTGTTTAGAGTTAAACATCAAACCAAAATTGTATACTTTTCATCTGGAAGATTATGTTTCTGAAGATGTAAAAATATCAAAAAAGGTTGCAGAGTATTTTAGATTAGATATTCAGATTGTTTCGATAAAAAAGAATAAAAATAAACTAGTTAATGATATCAAAAATTTGGTTAAGAACCATGATGTTCGCAACAAAATAAAGTTACAAATTTTATATCCATTTCCATATATTTTAGAAAAGATTGATGAAAAATTTGTAATTACTGGATTAACCGCAGATACACTGTATGGAACAAACTATCACTCAAACATGACGTCATCAACGGAATTTAACAAATTAAGAAAACAGGCAGTTCTCACAGATAAACTAGATGGTTATACTGCTTTAAAAAAAATAGTTAATAATGCAGAAAAAAAATTAGTTGCACCATATAGAAATCAAAAAGTGATTGATTATTTTTTAAAATTTTCTTGGAATGAATTAAACAAGCCAATACAAAAAAATAAGTCTATAAATGCATTTAATGATTATTTTGAACAACTATCAGTATACAGAGAAAGTAGTAGCTTGTCTATAAATTCTAAAATTGATGATTGGCATCAAACATTACTTTCATCTGAACTAAACAAAAATAATAGAAATAACATAGATGATATAATAGAAGATGTACATCTTAATAGAATTTGAAATATAAAACTTAATGTGTTTTGTAATTGGATAAAAAAGGAATGGACTTACAAATTAAAACCGGTGATTTAATAAAAGATATTTTTAGAAATAATTGGGAAGAGACATTCGTTTTTGATTCTGTTAATTTAAGAGATTATACTTATCAAGAGTTTTTTGAATTAGTTTTAGAAATTAAGCAAAATTTAGAAAAAAGAAATCTAAAAAAAGATGATGCTATTTGTACAATATTGCCAAATTCAGTAGAATTAATCGCATTATATTTTGCAGCATTATTACTTCAACTAACTGTTGTATCCATAGATCCAAATCGTGGAACAGAGGAAATAAAACAAATGTGTTCAGTAAAGGACTGCAAGTTTTATTTTGGGAAAAATTTGGACATAAATAAAAAATTAGAACCAATCTCAAATTTAATAGAAAATGAAATAATTAACTCGGTAGATAAAAACACGTTAGACATTTTCGTTGATTTAAATTATAATTCATCATTTACGATTACATTTACTTCGGGGTCAACTGGAATTCCAAAGGGAGTAATACATTCTTTTAATAATTTTGTTAAAAGTTCTCTTCTTTTTAAAAAGAGATTTGCATTCTCTAAAAATGATATTTTCTATCATAATTTATCGCTTAGTTATATTGGTGGTCTTCTAAATCTTCTAATTCTTCCATTTGTTTCTGAAAGTAAGATTGTTTTAGGTCAACAATTTAGTATTTCAAACATCCCAAATTTTTGGGATACTCCAATTAAATATTCAGTTACTACGTTTTGGTTTATTCCAACAATACTTGGGTTGTTACTAAAACTAGATCGAGGTAATGAAGGAATTGAGTTTGCCAACAAAAACAAAATCATTGGTTTGGTAGGAACAGCAGCATTACGAGGAGATATAAAAACAGAATTTGAAAAAAAATATCATATTAAGTTGTTTGAGAGTTACTGTTTATCGGAGACATTTTTTGTTACAACTAACTATGAAAGCAACGATCGAATAAACAGAGTTGGTAAATTAATAGACGAAACAAAAATATCATTTGATAAAGATAATGAAATTCTAATAGAAACGCCATCAATGTTTCTTGGATATGTTGGTCTTGATAATAATCAGTTTTTTGATAATAAAGGCAGATATTTTTCGGGAGATTTAGGTGTACTAGACACTGATGGTTTTTTACAAATTACTGGAAGAAAAAAAGACTTGATTATTAAGGGTGGTTTTAACATTAGTCCAAAAAAAATTGAAGATTTTATCATGGATTTAGGAGTTCTTGATCAAATAGTAGTTTTAGGTTTTGATGATCACTATGTGGGCGAAAAAATAGTTTGTTTTTTTATAACTAAAAAAACAAACTATAACGATGATTTGAAAGCAATAAACAAACAAATCGTTACAAGATTAGGTCAGGACCACAAGATTGATGAATTTAAAAAATTGGATTTTATTCCTAGAACAACAAGTGGGAAAGTTGACAAACCGACCATTAGAAATTATTACAAAAATAAATTTGGGTAAACGGTTTTTAATAAAGGCAAAGTAGATCTAGTATCAAATTAAAATGGAAAATATGTTGGAAAATCTATTCTAGGAGAGTTAACAAATTTTCTCTTTGGAAAAAAGAATTTTCTTTTTGCCCATTCATCATCATTAAGATCATTAATTCTTAGTTGTAAAGAAAATCGTATATCACTACTTCTATTTTTACCTGAACGATGTACTAAAAATTGTGAGAATACTAATGCGTCGCCAAGTTTCATTGTAATTGATGTAAATTTTGAATCATTAATTGATTTTCCTTGATCACTGATAGAACCATTTTTGTGTGATCCATTAACAACTTCTAACGGTCCGATTTTTGAGTCAATGTCTTGAAATGGCAACCAAATAATTACTGAATTCATTGAACCTTGAAAATAATGAGAATCCTGGTGTATTTCTCTACGCCACTGATCATCATAAGGAATATCTCCTCTAAGAACAATTTCATCAACTACAGGAAATTTAATTCCACATTTTTTTACGTTTTTGAGAATGGTTTGTTCATTAGAAATCGCTAAAACTTCTGGCAAAAATCGTAATTGATCATATGATGAAACCCATAACTCATGATTTGTTTTTGAAAAATCAGTAACATCTTTATCATTTTTTATTGGGTTTAAACCATTCATTCTAGCGGAATTATCAAAGATTTTTGTAAATTTTGTTCTAATATTCCTAAGATTGTTTTCTAATCCGGTATTAAATGTAAAAAAACCATTTTCAATGTATTTTTGATCTACATTCATTTTAGCTCCTCATGGATTTTTCCTGTTTTGTACAAGATGGAATTATGTAGATACCACCTTCTCATTTTATCACATAATAGAAATATGTTATAAAAACTTAGAGTTGCACTAAAATCATAAACTCGTAGAGCGTTAAACTAATTTAACAAATCCCGCCTAGGGCGCAATTATTTTATCAAGGAAAAAACTTCATCCAGAATTTCTTTATTTGCAGCTGCAATGAAAGACAATCGTGTTTCATAGCTAATATCTGAATCAAGTGGTTCCAAGTTTTCATCTAAAAGCAAACCTCCCGCCTCTTTTACCAGAAGATATCCTGCTGCGATATCCTGAATTCTAATCCTTCTTCTAAAATCAATGAAAATATCAATTAGTCCTTGAGCAAAGAAAGCCATTTCCAATGCGTTTGCCCCCAAATGCCTCACATGATGATGCCTTTCAAAAATAGGAGTAAGCTTCTGAATTAATTCTGGTGGTGAGGCTGAAGTATTAATCCCAACAACCTTGTATACCGGTTTTTTCTTATTGACAGAAATCGGATTATCGTTTAGAAAAGCGCCTCGTCCTTTAGACGTCCAGTAAACATCACCATTTGAAAGATTGGTGATTGCAGCATCTGTGACAGAGCTTAGTTTTTCATCTGTAGCAAATGCAAGTGAACAGCAAAAAAATGGCAACCCTCTTACAGCATTTGTTGTTCCATCAATCGCATCCATTATTATGAATCCCTTGGGGTTTGTAGACAGTTCAACTCTGCCACACTCTTCTCCAAGTACTACACAATCAAAATTTATCTCCTTGAGATGATCAATAACCGTCTTTTCGGCAACAATGTCAATATTTCTTGAAATATCTCCTCCCGCCCCCCTTCCGAAATCACCAGCCATAGCCTCATTAGTTCCTGCCAAATCTTTGACATTTTCATATACAAGTTTCGAGATAGTGCGAAGAATCTCAATTGTCTCCATAAATTCCCTCAAATGAAACGTAATTTAAGTGAAAAATTTTTGAAGGCATAAATATCAATTTAGAAATGTCGTTATGTGAGCGGCAAAGATGAATCCGTTACTAGTAAAAACTCTCTAATGGGTACAAAGTCTGGAAAGAAAATTCTGAAACAGGCCTTGTTCAAGTCTAAAGGATACAGGCAATTTAACCAATACAAAGAGGAGTATGAAACAAACTTTCCAGAATTTGTTAAACGATTTACAAATGATATGTTGCAGCAAATTAAAGATGATTCATCACCTAACACCACACAACAAAAATTTGGCGAGGAGGTAGGCTCCACTGAAATCATTTTAAACACGTCACAAATTGATCCAATTAAATCAAAACTGGAAAAGTTTGATGTGTTGAATGACAGAGTTTTGAGAATTCTAAACTCCAATTTTGTAAAAATGACTTTTCCTGTATTCAATGCATTATTTGATGCGTCAACAGAATATTTTCAGGATGACAAAGATCCAAAACTCAGAGAGTATGTTGTTGAAGGGCATATAATTGCAATTGATCTGAGTGAAGTGATGGGCACTGCGGGTCGTAATATGGCACTTTCAAGGAAACCACTCGGAGAAATATTTCAAATTGGAATGGGTAAAGCTTCAGAATCGGTTGGGTGCGGAAATGAAATCGAAGATTCTATTCGAGACAAGACTGTGAAAATTCCGTCATGGCCTCTGTATTACAGTTTATTGGAAAAAGATGTTAGGATGGGCTTTGAGAACACAATGAAAAAAAGTGAGGCCTATCTAAGCGATGCAAGAAAGATTCTTGACAGCCTTCCTGAAAACTTCTCTCATAGAAACTTTTTAGAATTTTTATTTTTAACAGTTGAACATTACAACGAGTTTTGGTTTAAGAAATTGGAGAAAGTAAATATCTGGTCAGAGCTCACTGCTAATCTACCAAAGTGATTTTAATTGATGTGGTCAGAAAAATATCGTCCAAAAAATATTCTTGATTTAGTTGGTAATGAAGAAGCTCGAAAATCGCTAGTGGAATGGTTTACAAAATGGAAAAAGGGTACAAAACCAATTCTCCTAATTGGTCCACCTGGTATTGGAAAAACAACTTTAGCTAATCTTGTTGCAAAGCAGTTTAACTATGATCTAATTAGTCTTAATGCAAGTGATGTAAGAAACAAACAAAACATCCAAGAAATTTTAAGCCCGGTTTTAGGAAATCAGACAATTTTTGGAACACCAATGATTTTCATAGATGAGGTAGATGGTGTACATGGAAGGGCTGATTATGGTGGTACTGAAGCTATAATCAAGATTTTGAAAGAAGCCACTGTGCCAATAGTTCTTGCCGCAAATTCTGATTTATCAAAGAAAATGCAAAGTATTAAAAAATCCGTACAAACGATTCGATTTAGGCCATTACCTCCAAGGCTACTACTGTTTTATCTGAATAAAATATTACAATCAGAGAACGAAAAAATTAGTTCAGATTCTTTGATGAAACTTGTCAAGGAATCAAGAGGTGACATACGATCTATGATTAATTTTGCTCAAGCCTTGGTTACTGGATATAACCCTCCAACTGAAAAATCCTTTGAAATCCTGAATGTTGAAGAGGGTGTAAATGCATTTTACAAATCAAATTCAGTTGATGAAGCAAGATCCATTTTATATTCACTTAGAATAGATCCTAGAGAGAAAATCAATGCGTTTTATTCAAGTATCATAACAAGTAATGTGAATACTGATGACATACAAAAATTTTTGCAGATAATTTCTAGCGCTGATATGCTATATGGAAAAATTATGAAAACACAACAATGGAGACTCCTGCGTTATCTTGACGCGATACTTTTAGGATTGTATAAAAAAGATATTTCCATTCGCTATTCTAAGTATAATCTCTCGTGGCCACTTCTTAACAGACTCAGATGGGATGGTACAAAAATTAAGTCAATTATTGGCTCTCTGGCAAAAACTATGCATGTTTCAAAAAGTACTTTTTCAACTCTATATTTTCCCTTCTTACTGTATTGTATTAAAAATAAAAAAATAGATTTGGAATTAGATGAATCGTTAGAAGAGATTGTAGAGAAGGAGATTACTTCAATTAAATGAGGAGTGAGAAAAATGCCTTCCTGTAGAATTTGTAATAAACCATTAATTTGGAAACAACCGTATAAGCAAGGTGATAGACCTGTAGAAAAAGACGGCTCTATTCATAATTGCTCAAAGTCACAGAATGGAAATGAAGATCTTAAATGTATTATGTGCGGTGGTTCAGCGGGATGTATTCACTGTGAATTTATTAAAGAATGTGATCTGCAGGCTGTTTCAAAACTATGTATCTGCAAAAAATGTGAGCAGGAAAAAAATTCGTTCGATAAATTCGTTCGATTCGTACAAAAACTCAGTTATGAAAAAATTTCCTCTGCTAAATCTTAAAATTTAAGCTTTTTAGATAAATTCCATGCCTGAAAACGAAAAAGTAGAACCGATAACACTTTCAGAGGCTGAAGCTGAGACAGCTAGGACTAAAGCAGAATTTGAAGAAGCTAAAGCAGAAACACAAACGGTTAAACCTGATGATGGTACGTTAAGACAAATAACAATTTCAGATGCAGTGGGAGCCTCAGAGGCTGCAGCAAAAGCGGAAGCTGCATATGAAGCAGCTAAATCAAAATTAAAGGCTGCAAGAGCAGCGTCAGAAGCAGCATGGAAAGCAGGTTATGAAGCGGCTAAAGCACAAATAGGAGAAATAGATCAAGCAGGCAAATTATTTACTAACAAACGTAAGCAAGAGCGAATATTCAGACGTGAAATGGGAGAACCAGAATTCTTCTTAATGGACAAAGGTCCAGTAAAACCTATACTTACTGGTGATGAGATAGAAAAGATCTCAAAAAAAGCACAAATTCCGAAAGATCAAACACCAAAATATAATCCAGAGCATATCCTTAGTCCTGAATTCAGTGGAGGTACAAATTACGAATCTGGAATACAAGATTTGGTAGATGAGACTAAACTGAAACTAGAGCGACTTCTAAATGATCCTGAAGCTAATCCGCAAGAAATTAAACTTACGAAACTTGCACTTAAGAAATTAGATTATTTGTTTGAAAATTATAACTTAGGAATGAATGTGTTTAGAACCGCAAAAGGTGGCAGGGAAAAACTTAGAGACTAGATGGTGAACTGAATGAACAAAAATAATTTTCAGATCATGAATGCAAGAGTTACTTTTAGAAACATGCCACTTTACAAGTTGGCAAATTTTTCATTCAAAGATATATCTGCTGCATGTAAATCTTTTAAGGAAAATACTGGTGCCTTAGAATGTGTAATTGTTCAAACATCAAGTAGAATTGAGGTTTTTACTGTTGGAAGTGTGTATGCAGGAGAAATACCTGATGCAAGAAGAGCTGAAGGGAAAAAACTTGATGTAAGTAAAATACTAAAAACCTGGTCAGATCTTGCAGAACTAGATCAATTTGATCTTGATCACTGGGATCAAACTCTTGAGATTTACAAGAATACTGATGCTTATGAGCACCTAATAAGACTAGCATCTGGTCTGGAATCATTAGTTGTGGGGAAGGAAGAAATCCTTGTGGAATTAAAAAAATCAATTGCAAGCGCAAAAGAAGCTAAAACATCCGGTAAGATATTAGATAAGCTCTTTGATACTTGTATACGAATTGCTACTAGTATTAGAGATTCTAGTGGAATTGATAGGGGAATAGAATCAGTTGGTGAGAAGGCAGTCAAACTTGCTGAACAAAATATGGGTAATGTAGGATCAAAACATGTCCTGCTTATAGGCACGGGCGAAATAGCTGGCTTGGTTGCAAAGTCACTTAACAAAAAAGGCTATGCATTTGATGTTACAAGCAAAACTATTGAACGTGCTACAGGTTTTTCTAAAATATTGGGTGGAAACCCAATAGAATTTACTGGTATTTTAGAAGGTTTAGATAAATTTGATATAATTTTTGTCGCAACTACTGCGGACGCTTTCCTAATTACTTTTGATAAAATACACAAAGTCATGAAAAAGAAAAAGAAAGGTACTCTAATAATGGATTTATCAGAACCCAGAACAGTTGATGAAAAAATTGCTACTATTTCTGGAATTAAATTAGTTAATCCAGCACAAATTGCTGAGATGATAGAAGATAGTACGAAAGCTAGAAAAAATGCAATTTCTGCTGCAGAAGAAGCGATAAAAGAGGAACTTCCGATTATAGAGGCAACTATGAAACAGCTTGGCTCAGAACCATTAGTTAAAGCATAATTAGAAATCCTAAAAGGGCTAAGCATATTTTGATTTTTTATTGGGCCGGTCGTCTAGACTGGTAGGATACGCCCTTGGCATGGGTGAGATCGAGGGTTCAAATCCCTCCCGGTCCACCATTATGAATTTCATCACTTAGCTTTGTTTGTTCTAAGATATTCCAATGCGCCTAAAACACATTCTTTAACCATACTACTTGGATCTTTAGATAGCAATTCAAGTGCAGGTATGGCATTTGTATCACCCCTATTAGCCAACACTAAAGCTGAAAATGCCTTGACATTTTTATTTTCTAAGCTTAGAGCGTTAATCAAAAATTCTGAAATATCGTTTTTGTTAAGGAAGAGAGAACTAAATGCCTCACCTCTTACTCTAATTTCTGTGTCATTTAGGATTAAAATGATTTTTCTAATAATTTCTGGATTATTTGATTGGCTTAATGATCCTAAAACTTTGATTTTATCTTCTTTAGAACCAGAATCTAAAATTTGACATAGTTTTACAAGTTCATTCATAAACATTGTATATGACCCTGTATATGTAAGAATTTCAACGAAAAGAATTTTTTTTATGAATATTTTTTCTTAGGTTTAAATTATACCAAAAAATATATGATTTATGACAACCGACATTACAGAAACTGCAGAAACTGCACAAACATCCAATACAACACAAACTGAATCATCTGATCCAAGGGACACAGTCTTCATTGGTAAAAAACCATTGATGGCTTATGTTACATCTACAATAATTCAGTTGGCAAACCTACCATCCGTAAGTATTAAGGCTAGGGGTATGAGTATTGGTCGTGCTGTTGACGTAGCACAAATCATATCGCGTAAGACAGAAAACTCGGGATATTGTATTGGAAAAATTCAGATTGGCTCTGAAACATTAGAATCGAAAGACGGAAGACCCAGAAATGTTTCCACTATAGATATCGAAGTAAAGAGAAACTAATAGACCTCTTTACCTGTTTCTTTTCTTTTATTTCTTGTAACGTTTTTCTAATTTTGTATACTTTGATAATTCAACAATTTCATTGAACTGATCAAAGTTTACCATTTTCTTTTTTGACTTTTTTGTAACACCAAATTTTTTCAGTTCTTTTAATGTTTGAAATGTTGCAAATGTGTTTGAAAATAGAACTGATAGAGGATATAGAATTATCTTAAATCCTATACTATGTAATTTAGATTTAGAGATGATTGGTGTTGCCCCACCTTCAATCATGTTTGCTACAAGTGGAGCGTTAATGGAGTTTCCAATTTTTTGCATTTCATGAATTGTTTTTGGTGCTTCAATAAAGATTGCGTCAGCACCAATTTTTTTATAAAACAATCCTCGTTCAATGGCTTTATCTAATCCCTCGGTTGCTCTTGCATCAGTTCTAGCTACAATTATAAAATCTTTATTGGTTCTTGCATCCAACGCCGCCTGTAATTTTTCTGCATACTCATCTTTAGGAATAACTTCCTTTCCTTTCATATGCCCACATCTTTTTGGCCATTTCTGATCCTCTAAAAATATTCCTGATGCACCAGCTGTTTCCAACTCACGAACTAATTTATCAACAGTTAATGCG
>LUMJ01000335.1_pt1 | contig 13634 bp, 7 predicted proteins | sample 729631 | NCBI WGS metagenome assembly LUMJ01 (sample SAMN03860266, study PRJNA289734) | marine metagenome | biome: seawater column; feature: ocean; material: water; isolation source: Red Sea water column Station 22 - depth 500m | place: Saudi Arabia: Red Sea | collected 2011-10-15 | depth 500 m | reverse complement strand
CTATAAAACAGATCCAAATAAATTTATCCGGTAACTTTTTCTATTATTTGACCATCTACTATGTTTCCGTGGTTAACACTAAGACTAACTGGTTCAATGGTATTGATATAATCAGCCTCTCCATCTGCTTGGACCTGAATATAATTATCCGTGTGACCCATAACTTTTCCATTTTTCATCGATTCAAACAACACTGGCCGTTTTTTACCAATGAATTTTTCATGAAAAAACCGTCGTTTATTATCAGATAATATATGCAGCATTTTGCTGCGCTGGGCTCGCTCTTCCTTTAAAATCTCCGGCTTCAAATTTACGGCATCAGTATTGGGCCTTTCAGAATAGGTAAAAACATGCAGATAGGCAATATCCAATGAATTCAAAAAGTTATAAGTAGTCAGAAAATCATCCCTGGTCTCACCAGGGAATCCTACAATCACATCCACGCCGATACAGGCGTCGGGAATGAAATCTTTGATTTTTTCCATTCTGTTTTTATAAACAGAACTACGGTATCGCCGACGCATAGCACTTAATATTTTGTCAGAACCAGACTGCAATGGAACATGGAAATGAGGCATGAACTTTTGGGATACGGCGCAAAACTGAATTATATCGTCTGTTAGTAAATTGGGTTCTATAGATGAAATTCTAATTCGGTCAATTCCTTTCAGTCCTTCCAATTCTTCAAGCAGATCGAAAAGTGTTTCTTTTTTTCCTTTACCATAATCACCGATATTGACACCAGTAAGTACAATTTCCCTGGCATCGGTCTTTGCAACTTTTCTAGCTACTTTCATGGTATTAGCTATGGTATCGCTCCGACTTTCACCGCGGGCCAGAGGAATCGTACAAAAAGAACAGGTATAATCGCAGCCATCCTGTATTTTAAGAAATGATCTTGTCCGTTCTCCAGATGAATACGATGACTTAAAAGAATGGACTTGATCGATTGTTGACTGAATGACCTTTGTGTCATTATTTAAATCCATGATCTGCAAATGATTGATCAGATTGAATTTTTCTTCGGCTCCAAGAATTAGATCTACACCTTCAATATCGGCAATTTCATCAGGTTTTAACTGTGCATAACAACCAATAACTGCTACAGAAGAATTTGGATTTCTGCGCTTAGCCTGACGAATCAGTTTCCGTGCTTCTTTATCAGCATTTTCAGTTACAGAACAGGTATTTAATACATAAATATCTGCGTGATCACGATAGTCAACTTTTTCAAATCCATATTGAAGAAAATCACGCGAAATTGTTGACGTTTCGGAAAAATTCAATTTGCATCCCATAGTATGGAATGCAACACGTTTTGTAGGTGTACTCATAGCTAAATCAAGTCTGAGAATTTCGACAAAATTTGATATTTGAAACAAAATATTAGTTAAGAGTATAAACCTTTGTATTATAAATTTCAGTTCTTTCGATTTGCAAAATATTTGATTTAATCAGCCGAGGTATTACAAATGGATGAAAAAATAAAAAGCGTCATCACCTGTGACTTAGATGGCAAATTAGAAACATACAGCGAAGGAGCCGCAGAACTCTTTGGATATACACCTGATGAGGTTATTGGTAAAGGCCGTGTAAGCGATTTTAGTGACGGACAAATTGTTTTAGGCCATGTCGTCAATTGGCTAAAAGAAGCTGTAGAAAAAGGAGCCTGGGAAGGGGACACTGTTTTTTTGCATAAGGATGGTTCGGAGATTCCTTGTCACATTAAAATCACACCAACCAAAGATAAAAATGATAATCATATTGGTTATTGTGGTGTCACAACCCCTTTGACAGACAAAACGCCTGATGAGGTTCGTCCAAATATTGGACTTATGACAAAGATATTCACATGGCTGGTGATCATGCGCTTGCCTTTTCTCACAGCTACATTTGTTCCCTTACTGGTTGGAGCAGCGGTGGCAAACTTTTTGGGCTATGATGTCAGCTGGGGATGGCTCGGATTAACGATTCTAGGTGGGTCCTTACTCCATATTGGGACGAATACGGCCAACGATTATTTTGATCATACCAGCGGTACGGATGAGGCCAATTATAATTATATGGTTCCTTATTCAGGTGGTAGTCGCAGTATCCAAATGGGATTAATCTCTGCCAAAGGTATGCTTATTGTTTCACTGGTTGCATTTGCATTGAGTGCTGTTGTAGGTGTCCCTTTAATCCAAAAAGCGGGTATGAACATATTATGGCTTGGCTTGATTGGATTCGTATCTGGATTTTTTTATACCGCGCCGCCTTTCCGCTTTGCATCCCGTAAAGGATTGGGCGAACTATTGATTGGGTTGAATTTTGGCCCTCTTATGGTAGCAGGTAGTGCCTTAGTACAGACCGGCAAGATTTTACCGGAAGCTTTATTAGCTGGAATACCCATTGGGTTACTTGTAGCCGCCATTGTTTATGTGAATGAATTTCCTGATCATGATGGTGATAAAGCCACTGGCAAGGATACACTTATTGTGGTGTTTGGCCCGGAAAAAGCACGGGCGGGCTATGTATTATTGGTTGCTGGCGCTTTTGTAAGCATTATGGTGATGGCTATCAATGGCACATTTCCTATGTTATCATTGATTGCTTTACCTGCAGCCTACTTTGGTTTCAAAGCTATTCAGACATTATATAAATATTATAATGATCGACTCCTGATGCCTGCCAATGCCGGTACCATTAATATGCACTTGGTGACCGGATTGCTTTTTTGCATTGGTATCTGGGTCGGATAAAATTGAATATAAAAAGCCCTCGCATGAGGGCTTTTTTATTGGTGATATTCTTGAATCGAACGAACGTTAATTTTTTGCCCGGCTAACCGTATTGCCCTTACTGCCGCTTCTGCGCCAGATAGAGTCGTTATCGCTACAATTCCTTTCTGGATACAGGCTCTTCCTATGGCTTCTTCATCATACCTTGATCGTTCACCCATCGGTGTATTTATCACCAAATTAATATTATCATTTTTTATTCCATCGACGATGTTTGGGCGACCTTCTCCTACTTTAAAAATGGGATCTGCCGGAATACCATTCCTACTTAATTCCCGGGCTGTCCCAGAAGTTGCCAATATAACAAATCCAATTTCATAAAGGTCTCTAGCTATGGGAATCACATCTAGTTTATCTGAATTATTTACGGAAATGAATACTGTTCCTGAATCAGAAATTTTATTCCCCGCACTAATGGATGCCCGGCGAAATGATTGTCCAAACGTATTCGAAATCCCCATAACTTCTCCTGTAGATTTCATTTCTGGGCTTAAAAAAATAGATTCTTCAGGGAATTTATTAAATGGTAAAACTGCTTCCTTAACGGCAATATGATGATTGCTGTCCCATTGTTTCAGATCAAAATTGGAAAGTTTCGACCCAGTAGCTAATTGGGATGCAATACGGGCCAAAGGCGTATTGGTAGCTTTGCTGACGAAGGGAACCGTTCTACTAGCCCGGGGATTGACCTCCAAAACATAGACCTCTCCATCTTTGTAAGCAAATTGGAGATTTATAAGACCAATCACTTTTAGCTCAATTGAGAGTGCTTTGGTAATGCGAATGATTTCATCCATCGCTTCAGTCGTAATTCGATAAGGTGGCAAAACGCAGGCAGAATCTCCCGAGTGAATACCTGCTTCTTCAATATGCTGCATGACCGCACCAATATGAACTGATTCACCATCGCATAATGCATCTACATCAAACTCGAAAGCGTCCTCTAAAAATTCATCAATTAATATTGGATGACCTTCAGTCACATCGGCCGAGCGAGCAATATAATCGATGAGCTGTTCTCTGGAATAAACAATTTCCATTGCACGGCCACCCAAAACATAACTGGGTCGGGCCAATACCGGAAATCCGATTCGTTCTGCAACAGTCACCACTTCATCCAGTGTCCGGCCTGTACCGTACTGAGGACAAACTACTTTTAGTTTATCAAGTATCTTTCCAAATTTTTCTCGATCTTCCGCAAGGTCGATACTTTGAGGGGAGGTCCCAATAACAGAGACACCTGCGTCTGCCAAGGCATTGGCAATCTTTAATGGAGTTTGTCCACCAAACTGAACTAGCACACCATCAGGCTTTTCAAATTCCACAATATTCAATACATCTTCAAATGTAACCGGCTCGAAATACAGACGGTCTACTAAGTCAAAATCTGTACTAACTGTTTCTGGATTACAATTGACCATGATAGTTTTATAACCCTGGTCCTGCAATCCAAATACAGCCTGAACACAGCAGTAATCAAATTCAATTCCTTGGCCAATCCGATTGGGACCGCCACCCAGTATCATTACTTTTTTCCCTTTTAAAGGCTGGATTTCATTTTCTTCATCATAGGTCGAGTAGCAGTAAGGGGTCTGTGCAACAAATTCTGCGGCGCAAGTATCCACTACTTTATAAGCTGGATAAACCAATCCCTTTTTTCTTTTGGCCCGGATTTCAATTTCCGTTTTTCCAGTTATACGACCAATCTGTCGATCAGAAAATCCATTATGTTTTAAGGCGCGCAGAGAGGAAATACTTTGCGTTTCTCTATTTTCTAAATCGACTAGTTTTTTTATCTGCTGCAAAAACCACGGGTCAATTTTGGTTAAATTGAAGATATCTTCAACAGATTGACCTTCCAAAAATGCCTGGCGTACTTTCAAAAGTCTGAAAGCTGTGGCATACCGTAAAGTAGACATGTCCAATGATCGCGCTCTGTGCAAATCTGGATCACCTTTTGCCGGAGGTTTTGGTTCCAGTCCATCCAAACCAACTTCCAGGGAACGAAAGGCTTTTTGCAGAGATTCTCGGAATGTTCTTCCAATTGACATTACTTCTCCCACACTTTGCATTTGTACACCTAAATGACCAGATGCAGAAGGAAATTTTTCAAAATCAAAGCGCGGAACCTTTGTTACAATATAATCGATGGTAGGTTCAAAAGCCGCTAAAGTCTTACCGGTAATGTCATTGGGCAATTCATCCAGACTATACCCTACTGCCAGTTTCGCTGCTACCTTAGCAATGGGAAAACCTGTGGCTTTACTTGCCAAAGCCGATGAACGACTTACACGTGGATTCATTTCAATAATAATACGGCGGCCCGTTTTTGGATTGACCGCAAATTGAACATTAGAGCCACCTGTCTCCACACCAATAGTCCTCAGACATTGAATTGCGTCATTTCTCATATGTTGGTATTCCTTATCCGTCAAAGTCATAGCCGGTGCAACTGTAATTGAATCGCCAGTATGTACACCCATGGGATCAATATTTTCAATCGAACAAATGATGATAACGTTATCTATTTTGTCTCGGATGACTTCCAATTCAAATTCTTTCCAGCCCAAAAGAGACTCTTCTATCAATACTTCATTTATAGGACTGGCATTCAAGCCATTTTCAACTAATTCCTGAAATTCTTCGAAGTTATAGGCAACGGATCCGCCTGTACCACCCAAAGTGAATGAGGGTCGAATAATAATTGGGAATTTTATTTTTTCAAGTAACGCCTCTGCTTCTTGCCAAGAATGGATAAAACCACCCTGGGCTGTTTCAATACCAGCTGCATCCATGGCTTCTTTAAAACGTTCCCGGTCTTCTGCTTTTTCAATAGCATCAACTTGGGCACCAATTAGTTGAACATGATATTTTTTTAAAATCCCCTGCCGATGTAAATCCATTGCCAAGTTTAAAGCTGTCTGCCCACCCACTGTAGGTAGAATGGCATCGGGTTTTTCTTTTTGGATAATTGCTTCTACATATTCTGGTGTGATGGGCTCGATATAAGTTGCATCGGCTATATTTGGATCTGTCATGATTGTGGCCGGATTGGAATTCACCAGAACAACTCGATAGCCTTCTTCTTTTAGAGCGCGCGTGGCCTGTGTGCCAGAATAATCAAATTCACATGCCTGGCCAATTACGATAGGACCAGCGCCAATAATTAATATGGATTCAATATCATTTCTTTTTGGCATAAAAGTTAGTTTTCCATCATATCAATAAACTGTTGAAACAGATACCTACTATCATGAGGACCGGGACTAGATTCAGGATGATACTGTACTGAGAAAGCAGGAAAATCTTCACACCGGAGACCTTCCGATGTATTGTCATTTAAATTCACATGGGTAGGTATGATTTTTTTAGGAAGAGAGTCAAGATCGACCGCAAAACCATGGTTCTGACTAGTGATTTCCACTGCATTTGTATCATTATTTCTTACGGGATGATTGATGCCCCGATGTCCAAACTTGAGTTTAAATGTTTTGGCCCCAAGCGCTAATGCCAGTATTTGATGCCCCAAACAAATACCAAATATGGGGACTTCTCCCAATAACTGTTTAACCGTTGCTATTCCATAGGTAACGGCTGCTGGATCACCAGGGCCATTACTTAAAAACACACCATCAGGATTTATTTTTAGAATATCTTCGGCTGAAGCACTGGCAGGGAAAACAGTAATGTCGCAACCATGGCTTTCTAAAAGGCGTAGAATATTATATTTAATCCCGTAATCGATTGCTGCCACTTTATATTTATTGGATCCACCATTTTTTGACCATACAAATTCTTTATTAGTTGTGACCACTTTTGCCAAATCCAAACCATCCATGGATGGTACTTTTGAAAGTTTAGCTTTTAAACTGTTTAAATCTAGATCCTCAGAAGAAATAATCCCATTCATCGCACCTTCATCACGTATATGCCGGGTGATCGCCCGAGTATCTACTTGTTGGATGCCTACAATTTGTTGTTCATCAAGATAACTTCCAATGGCAGCCGTTGAGCGCCAATTAGATGGAATTTCTGTTGCTTCTTTTACTATAAAACCAGCTACCTGAATTCGGTTCGATTCTATGTCATCTGGATTAACACCATAATTCCCTATATGAGGAGCTGTCATCGTAACAATCTGCTGACAATAGGAGGGGTCAGTTAGTATTTCCTGGTAACCGGACATTCCGGTATTGAAACACACTTCACCGGTTGTTTCACCTGTGTGGCCAAATGCAGCTCCTTCAAATGACCGACCATCTTCTAACAATAAAATAGCTGGTTTCTTTTTATTCATACCCAAATAATATTAATTCACTTTTTATTCCCTGTAAAATGAAATCTATATGTAGAAAAAATGAAAAATGAAAAAAAATTGGGTCAAACCAATATTCATTTGACCCAACACCATTAAAGCAAATATTTGTTAGAAGTTAAAAAAAAACGGCCACCCTTCATCAAAAGGGCGGCCGATGTAACAATATCCATACCCGAAATTGTTAACTTTTTCGGAAACTTAAAACAGGATTAATCATTAATTTAAATTTTTTTCATGTACCATCGTAGATATGACCAGATCCTGCGCTGCGTTGCCAATGGAATTAAAAACTGTAATATCTGATTCCGTTGATCTACCATTAATCTTTTTATCGACTAACTGCCCTAGTTCTCCTGCTATATTATCCCAATTATAAACCTCTTCTGAAATGGGAATCAGAATATTACCTGCCTCGATCTTACTCGCTGGGAGATGATCAACATATACTTTGGAATTTTGAATAAGCGCACTAGGTAACTCTCTTGTATCTGGTTTATGAGATCCTACGGCATTGATGTGGACACCAGTTTTGATCTGATTATAATCAAATAATGGTGTTTCTTGTGTGGTTACAGTGCAAATAATATCCGCATTTTCTAAATCTTGTAGGTTACCCGGTTGAACCAATGGATCTAGCCCTTCACAAAATGCCAATACTTTTTCCTGCAAAGGGTCGATCACTTTAATGGATTCTAATTCCCGAACACAAGAAATGGCTTCAATCTGAGTTTTTGCTTGTTCTCCTGCACCAAAGATGACTGCATTTTTTGAATCTTTCCTGGAAAGCAGTTTTGTAGCCAGACCAGAACATGCACCAGTTCGTAACGCAGTTACTGACTTTCCTTCAATTAAAGCAATTGGTTCACCGCGTTCTGCATCCATAACCACGATGATACCATTAACTAATGGAAAACCCATTTGCGGATTATCATAATGAACATTCACAAGTTTAACCGTAATGTACTTCCCACCCGAAATGTATGCAGGCATTGACAGATGAAGGGCATGTTGATCAGGTATATCAAGACTAAGACGTGTTGGAACAATGGCTGTACCATTGCTTAAAGCCGTAAAGGCTTTTTTCATGGCTTCAATTGCATCTGTCATGGAAACAGATGATTGAACATCATCAGCTGAATAAAATGGCAAATTCATCAATAAAAAATGGGATTATTTTTTTGTAAGAGCCCAGGAGCCATCCCAGTCATCACCAGGAGAATTATCACGGTAATGTTCACAGCGTGGAATATAAACACGGCTTGGGTTGGTTTTTCTTCCAGGGAACATGTCTTCTAATTTATCCGAAGCTTTGAAGGCCTCAATGGCTTTGACCCATTCCTGATTACGATAGAGCGCCAGTGCTTCATGATAGGCCGGAAGGATTTTGTCATAGCCTGGCGGCATATTCCCAGCCACATCAATCAGTTCAAAAACCTGGGCCGGTTCTGTTTTCCCCATCACAATAACATAATCTAAATCGCGCCAGATGAATTTATCTTTGCATGCTTTGTAAGATTCATCCGCTACTTGTATATATACTCCATACTGCTTGGCAGATGCCTCCAGGCGAGCTGCCAGGTTTACCGTATCACCCATCATGGTATAGTTCATACGCATGCTGGAACCCATATTCCCTGTTACCATTTGCCCTGTGTTAATACCAATTCGGTTTTGCATATTGTGAACAATCTCGGGCCATCGGTCTCCATCATCCTGCCATTTTTTTCTAAGTTTTGCCAGCCGTTCCTGCATTTTTACAGCGGTAAGACAGGCCCAGTATTCATGATCATCAACAGGTGCAGGTGCGCCATAAAAGGCCACAATTGCATCACCAATATATTTGTCCAATGTCCCCTTATTGTCCAAGAGGATATCCGTCATTTCAGTTAGGTATTCGTTTAACACTTCTACCAGATCCGAAGCAGATAATTTTTCTGAAAAGGCGGAGAAACTCTGAATGTCCGTAAAAAATGCAGTATGATATCCTTCATTTCCGCCTAGTTGGGGTTCTTCCTTTGCATCAAACATCTGGTCAATCAGTTCCGGAGATATATATGTACCAAATGTATCTTTTAAAAAACGTTTATCTTTTTCCACCACCAGAAAATTGTAAAGGAATATGCCAGCATAAGTGCCAAACATGGAAAGTGACGGCCGAACAACTTCCCACATAATTAAGGTGCCAAAAAATTGCGCGTTGGCAAACACGATCCATGCCACCACACCAACTAGGGGAATAGGAAGAGTATAAAGTGGTTTTTCCGGAAGGCTGACCAATACACCTAAAACCACACAAATGACCAAAATGATAAAGAAAGTCTCCGATTGATCTTTTATCCCGACAAATTCATTTTTCAAAATACTATTCATCACATTGGCGTGGATTTCAACTCCGGCAAAGGTTTCTTGGACTGGTGTGTTTCGAAGATCCATTAAACCCGGCAATGAAGCTCCAACCAAGGCCACTTTACCTTCCCAGTACTCCGGAGGGAGCATTTCAGGGTCAAAACAATACATATAGGGCAAATAATAAAAGGTTTGAAAGGGCCCGTAATAATTCACGTACATGCGGCCGGCTTCATCGATAGGAATTTCCCGCACTACTGTATCCGTTGTATCAATTAGCCGTAAAACTTTATTGTCAAAATCATAATCAAATCCGCCATCTTTTTTAATCCCCAGAATATCAATGGCAGCCGACATAACCAGACTGGGATACACATGATCCGCACCTTCAAAATAAACGGCAGTAGGTGACCTGCGGATTACCCCATCTTCATCTTGGGGAAAATTAGCCGCTCCCGCTCCTACCGATGCAGAAAGGAGATTAACATATGTGTTTCCTAATCTATCAGCTGTTGGCAATCGCTTTGCAATTTCTGTTGGAATACCACGAATGATATGATCCTCATAATAATACCCTTCTGGCTCTGCATCCATTTTATTGAGAAACATCAGGGTGTCTTCCTGCTCAAAAACAAGAGCATGGTAAGTTTTTTGAGAATTATATGTGGCTTCTAAAATAAGTTGGGGATCATTGCTTGATAAAAATTGACCTGTCACTTCAGCCAAGGATTCATCCGTAGGTGCATTATTGGCATTTAGAGCATTTACCAGTTCAAAGTTAAATGTATTTTCTCGATCAAAAATAATATCAAATAAAAGTGCCGAAGGATTACCGGATGTAACTGTATTGATCAACTGGCCATGATAAGCATGGGGCCAGTCGTAATAATTCCCGAGACCGCCTTCTTCTGGAGGTGCGACAGAATTATTGTCAATATCAATGACGACTACATCATCGATAGACATTTGCTCTACATTTTCCGTCCGGGACCGCATGCGTCCATCATAAGAAAGAAATTCATAACCATCTAAAAGAGATTTTAAAACGGGTATTTCATAAGTGCCCCAACCAATTAGGATTGCAACAACAATACCAATAGCAGCGCCAATACCAAGGCGTTTAAATAAATCAGACATCAATGTTTTTATAGATTAGTTGCCGTCTTTGGCATCCTGCTCTTTATTCCATTTGACGAAATCGAGACCAGCATCCACATCTTGATCAAATTTGAACATGCTATACTTGCCGTCTTTACGGACATTGATCTGCATTCCTTCCACCAAACTAACCCAGTCTTCCAGTGAAACTTCATATGGCCCGGCGACTTGAGTAGGAGCCTGGATCTCTGTAACCGGTCCTAATGTAAATTTGGGGGCGGCACCTGGAGGCTGAAAACCCTGCCTCATTTGTTGTCTTCGTGCTTCGGTTACATTCTTGGCTGCATTCACATCTACTTTGCCTTCATAGACTAATACTGAACTTTCATCATCTCCAGCTTTGGCCCGGTATTTTGTACCACGAATTGCAGCTACGGCTGTGGGCGTACGAACAGCCACACTTTTCTTTTCTCCGAAAGCTGCTTTTGCAGCCACCCACACATTACCTTTTTTTAGCGTGGCGCCAAAGTTTTTCTCCATGGGTTTTACACTGGCTTCGGTGATTTCCAGTTCTGCATTTTCCCCAATACGGACTTTACCGCCTCCCACCAACGTGATTTCACAGCGGGATTTGGCCAATGTTTTTACCACATCTTTTTCGTGGATTGGCATTCGCGGCATGGCTTTTTTAAAATCACCGTTACCACCTTTTTGAACTTCAACCCGCCCTAAAGGAAGGGTGACTTTACCAAATTCCTTTTGGCCAAAGGCCACTGTCATAAAAAGGGTAGTAAATAGAAAAATATGCAATAATCGTTTTATCATTTCATTAAGACCATTTTCTTCGTGCTTTGATACAATTGCCTGCCAAAATTCGAATTGATCTCGATCCGGTATAGATAAACACCGGAAGGCAATTGATAGCCATTATCATCCTTACCAGCCCATATGAAGCGGTGGTTACCCTTACTTAAAGATTGGTTCAATGCTAGGGTATTGACCTCTTTACCTAACAGGTTATAGACCTTTAAGGTAATATGGGCATCTTGTACCAGCGATACGCGGATATTAGTTACAGGGTTAAAAGGATTGGGAGTATTTTTGAAAAGTTCAAAGTCAGTGGGCACCATTCCCATATCATCCAGCTGCGATTGGATATCGTCCGCTTCACCAACAATCAATTTAAAATAATAAGGGTTTTCATTCCCTTGCGAAGTAAATGTAACCGCTTTGTCAGAGCGGAGGTTGTATACAATCCCAAGAACCGGATCTACCAATCGGACATCCTGATGGGATGGAATGGCATCAATATCTTCAAGATTGAGGCTTACAATACCTTTTATATTTGAACGTGCGGCTAAATTCCATGTTTGAGAACTACCTTCTGAACGAATATCCTGACTATAACTGCCACCATTTTTAGCCCAGGAATCGTTGTCAAAAGCCATTGAAATGTAATTACCTATAACCGGTGGTTCATGGTAATCAAATCGATCCCAGGTATCGCTCGCAGACTCATGTACACCAAAAGTCGCAGTTTCATCATAGTGATTCCCTGCCTTTGTAATGAGCTTGGCTTTCCAAATAAAGTCTTCTTCATCGTTTACAGTTCCTTCTGGTTTAGCTTCATTTTGTAGTATAGGTTTCCATATTGGAAAGAATTCCATCATGCCGCTGCCATTGGAAAAAATCCAGTTTCCACCTCTGGGTTCCATGTTTGTTGTATTATTATAACTGGATCCATTCCATTCATACAAGGTTGGTTCAACATTTTCACTTAATACCACATGTTCAGCTAAGTTGATTGGGAAAATATATGGGTTCCCAACCATGTTCCAACCATCGGACAAATTCCGTCTTATGGGAGAAAATATCGGAGTTGTTTTACCTGGTCCGGTATTTATCTGTTGTGCATTCTTTGTAATTAACCAAAATGCCGCCCCCGGCGTAAAAGAAACACCACCATCATAATATTGACCATTGGACCATTCAAATAACCGCCATTCTACTTTATCAGGCGAGCCCAGCTCATCATGTATCACTGCTTCAGATCTAGCATCCTGCAGTACAGCGGGAACAGAAACCATTTGATAGGTTTTGGCATTGGTTTCTGCAAAAAGAGATGGATCAGGTAAATCACCGAATGCAACTTGTATATCAATGATGGGAGTCCCCGACCAAATGCCCATTATATCGCGAGCATGAAATCCAATTGCCAGTCCGCCCAGATTAATATCATAAGGAGTGATTGTTGCCGTATACATTTGATCCAATCCATTTGGGTCCAGTCCATTATAAGTAGCCTCGACAAAACCATTATGAATTGCATCTGCATGTCCACTCCAATATGCAACTTCAGCAAATTGTATATCACTACCGGTAAGGTTACTTGATCTTACTTTAAATGACAATTGGAGTTCTTGACCCACATTAGCCTGAATCGAGGAAACTGAAGGTGGTGTTATCTCTGGACCAGGAATATGGTGCAGGCGCATTTCCAGCTTTAGCCTGTTACCCTGTTCAATTGATTGGCGATTGACATGAAATGTCCCCCAACTATAAAGATCATGACTTACTTCAAACTCAACATTTTCATTTTGTCTATTATACCACGCAACCATGGCATAACCTTTGTCATATTCGGGCAGAAAATCTTCATCTTTAAATGTGTAGACAGTATTGATGACCGGTGTTCGATCAAAGTCTAAAATACGCTGCAAGTAAACAGGATTATCAGGAAGACCTGGCAAAGCATCAATTTGATTTATATTTTCATCTTCATATACTGCCAACCACAGGTTGCCTTCACCAACATATGGGGCAACACTTTTAATCACTACTTCTACAGAGTCTGTATATGATTCGCCTCCGCCTCCACCCAAGTCAATATTAATATATGCGTATCCCTTGGCATCCGTATATATATTTTGTAGAAAAACATTAAACTCGCTGCCTTCGGGTTCATTATTACTGTTTTGATCGAAAAATGCATTCACCTGATAAGGGCCACTACTGGGAGTAATACGACTGTCAGTCAGTTCAAATTTCCAACCTTCGATAGGAGAGGGAGAGTTTATATTATCTTTATTATC
>LUMJ01000352.1_pt1 | contig 13672 bp, 18 predicted proteins | sample 729631 | NCBI WGS metagenome assembly LUMJ01 (sample SAMN03860266, study PRJNA289734) | marine metagenome | biome: seawater column; feature: ocean; material: water; isolation source: Red Sea water column Station 22 - depth 500m | place: Saudi Arabia: Red Sea | collected 2011-10-15 | depth 500 m | reverse complement strand
GGCAAAAAGCCAAAAACTATAACTGTAAAATAGGGATTGAAAATTTTACCACGCGTTACGCGTATATCCTACATTTTCGGGGATGTAATGTCCCCGGAAGTGCTTTTTTTGTCTTTCATAAACCGTTCTTCGTGGAGTTTAATTTGAGCTTTACAGTCTTCGTAAGTGGTGTCTTTTTTTCTGCTGTTCTCATCACCACGAATGAATATTATATTCTGTATAGTATAAGGTCGTTCAGGATCAAGTCTGTCCACGCTTAAATTGCTGGATGTATTGCTTAGACGTGCACCTTTCGAGTTTGAATTATTGTCCTGGACAATCGTGGTAATGGGTAGATGATCTGGCCCCCAGGCACTGCGCATCCCCCACTCAGCCTTGTGCCTGTCAAATGCTTCTTTTAGTTCTTGAAGGTTAAAAAAACATTTATGTTTTAATTGTCCTGTCGTAGTGAACCGATAACTGATATTATGAAAGGTCCGTTTTAAAAAACCGTGTGTGGTTGAATGGTATTTTCTAGCCTGCTGTCGTGCTTTTTCCTTTGTTTCTGGATTGCTCATATGTTCTTTTCTTATCTTTATTGAACATTCTTTACACTTCTTTTCATAACCAAGTTTATAACCTCCGTTTGCATAAAAATCTTTATGGAGAATCTTTACTTCTCCGCATACTCTGCATTTCTTTTTCATATCCACGCTTTCAGTTCTTCGCCCATAATTTCAGTGGCGATGTTCACTTTCTTGCGGAGAGCCTTGACGATTTTTTCGTCAATCGTATCCTCCGCAAGGATATCAATGTAGGTCATAGGTTTTTCCTGACCAATACGATCGATTCTTGCTTCGGACTGCTTACGCTTTTCTAAATCATAACCATTAGAATAATAAATCATGGTGGAGGCACCCGTTAAGGTAATACCGTATCCACCAGTCTGTGGTGTACCCACTAAAAACCGAACTTTACTTTCTGGATCCTGTATTTCTTTTATTGCTTTCTGTCGATCGTCACTGGTTGTATCTCCATAGTAGGTCATCACAGAGCCTGGATACTCTTTTTCAATCTCTCTTACAATTGTGGCGATATCATGGCGCCAATGAGCCCAAATAATGGCTTTTCCTTCTACTTCTTCTAAAAGGTCCATAAGCTCGGTAATACGATTATTTTTAATTTCTTGCATAGAGCCATCATCTGCTTTGAAATGACCGCAAGTAATTTGCTGCAGGCGCATCAGTTGGGTAATGACATTGACTGTTGTGACCATTTTACCATTCAACTCGGCAAGCGCCATAGATTTCATTTGCTGATAAACTTTGTTCTGTTCAGGAGTCAATTGAATCACGCGTTTCATAAAGGTCTTAGGAGGTAAATCCAAACAGTCATCTTTTAAAATTCGATAAGAGAAAGGCTTTAATTTTTCAGATAATTCTTCAAGGTTTCGGTAGCCAACGACAACATTGACCGAACGACCGTTAAAATTCATGGTTCTCATAACCGCATATCGGGTACGAAACGTATAGTAGGACTGATGGTCCAGTAACCACGGATCAAGGAACTCGCATTGTTTATACAAGTCTAATGGAGACTTAGTCACCGGAGAACCTGTTAAAATTCTCCTGTATTTAGCTCCTGTACTTAATTTCACAATAGCCTTGGTTCTTTTAGCATTAGGATTTTTAATGGTGGTAGATTCATCAACAGCCATTAAAGTATTATGGCTCAACAAAAATCTTTCTACAAAACTAACACCTTTCCTAGTGGATAATGCTTCAACATTCATAATAAGAATATGAAGATCAACTTCTGGCTTAAATAAAGTATCAAGTTTTAACTGTTGTTTTTGATTAATATTAGATTGCCATAAAACAGTCTTTTTTTGAATATGATCAACGAGATGGATGGGTATTTCAGAGTCAAACCAATTTTTATACACGCCTTTCGGAGCAATAATCAAGGCACCATTGATTTTGCCTCGATCATAAAGCATAGCAATATTGTCCAGTAACACTTTAGATTTACCGGTACCCATTTCCATGAAATAAGCAAATACTTCCCGATTCCAGGACATTTCAAGCGCTTTTAATTGATGCGCATATGGCTTCGTTTTAAATTTGTAATTCATTTTTACTTTCTATTGACTTGTATACAATAAAGTCCTATAACTTGTCAAGAAAGTTATGAGTGATTATACAGAAATAAAAAAAGATAAAGAACCTATGGTTTACGTTTTGCAGGAACTACCGGGAACAAACACAGGTCGTCCTAAGTATAATATAATGGGTGCTTTAAAATATGGCAAACTAAAAGTTCTTTTAAAAGAGAATACACAAATTGTTTTAAGTCCTGGACCCATTGTATTTGAATTAAGGCGATTGTTAAAAGATTACAACTCTAACGATTATTTACTTTTGTCAGGCGACCCTGCGATTATTGGGTTGGCATGTGCCATTGCATCTGATATAAACCATGGCAGATTTAATTTATTAAAATGGGACAGACAAGAGAAAGTATATTATCCATTAGAAATAGATTTATACGAGAAAGGAAAAATGGAGGAACCACAATTGAAAGGATATAATTAAATGAATAACATAGACTTTGAAAAAGACCAAACGCATTCAATTAGTAAAACTGAAAACTTGAGTAAACTTTCGGAACAAGTTTTAAAATTAAAAGACCTGGAAGACGAAGTTAAAACAAAAGAAAAAAATTTAAAAGATTTAAAAAAAGATTTAGAAAAAATATCAGGAGATGTCATTCCAACAATGATGACGGAAATGAATATCTCCACATTAAAATTAGCAGACGGATCCGCAGTTGAAGTGAAACCCGTCTACAGTGCTTCAATTCCTATCGCAAAAAAGGAAGAGGCATTTAACTGGCTTCGAGACAACGACCTGGGTGACTTAATTAAAAATGAAGTTACTGTTTCTTTTGGTCGTAACGAAGACAACAAGGCGCTGCAATATGCTAACCTTGCACAAGGTCAAGGATATCAACCGATCCAGAAATTAAAGGTTGAACCCATGACACTTAAAGCATTAGTCAGGGAGCGTGTCGAATCTGGAAAAGACATGCCCTCTGACTTGTTTAACGTGTTCGCAGGAAACCGAACCAAATTAACGAGGAAACAATAACAATGAACGAAGAAACAAACGTCGTAAAGAAAGAGAAAGCTGGAGCCATAGCTATTTCAAGTTTTGAAGTAGATTCTGGTAAAGGTCTAGGTAAACTAACTCAAGAAGATTTAGCTTTACCTTTTTTAAAAATACTAGGACAGTTATCTCCTGAAGTAAATAAAAGGGATGGTAAATATGTTAAAGGTGCAGAACCTGGCATGATTTTCAATTCCGTTACAGGAGAACTGTACGATGGTGCAAAAGGCATTCAAGTAGTTCCATGTCACTATAGACTGGAGTACATTGAATGGAGAGATCGAGGCGAAGGCTCCGGTGCTCCTGTTGCTATTCACTCATCATCTAGTGATATCATGACAAAAACTACAAGAGACGCTTCTTTTAAAGATAGATTGCCTAATGGCAACTATGTTGAAAGAACTGCTAGTCACTTTGTAATTGTCAATGGTCAAACTCCATCAACTGCTTTGATTGCTATGAAATCTACTCAATTAAAAATTAGTAGAAAATGGAATAGTATGATGGCAGGAATCAGGCTTAAAGGTAAAAACGGATTATTTACTCCGGCATCTTTTAGCCATATTTATCAGTTAAAGACTGTACAACAGTCTAATGATAAAGGTACGTGGTTTGGTTGGGAAGTAAGCAAAATAGGTCCTGTACAGGATACTACTTTGTACCAACAAGCTAAAACTTTTGCTGAAAACGTTTCTAAAGGAGACGTTAAAGTTAAGCACGGGGATACTGCCCAAAAGCAAACGAAGACTCATTTCTAAGTTTCGTTACGTGCGTATACGATAGCTGGGCGGGGCGCGAGAGTTAACCGCCCGGTGTATAGAATGGAATTGATGATGGAAAAGAAATTTATAGAGATTTTTACAGGACTAAAAAGAAACTTTGGATTCGCTAGAATTGAAAAAGGATATACGGATCCTGAAACTGGAAAATTAAAGCTAAAACCAGGAGATTATGGCTGGTCTTCAAGACCTATTGAAGAAAAAGATTATTTAGAACATTTATCGGGTAAAAAATCAATCGGTATTCAGCCCTGTGACGATGAAGGAATGGCAAAATTTGGCGCCATTGATATCGATCATTATAAAGACTTTAGTCCTAAAAAATATTTAGACACAATAAAAGAACATAATATTCCTGTAATTCCTTGTAGATCTAAAAGTGGAGGATTACATATTTACGTCTTTTTAAAGGAACCAATCAAAGCGACCATTATCAGAAATTTTTTAAGCACTCTATTATTTACGTTCGGTCTCAAGGCTAAAACAGAAATTTTTCCAAAACAAACAGAACTAGGCGAAGATGATAAAGGTAATCTTCAAAACGGACATTTCATTAATCTTCCTTATTATAAAAAAACAGAACGACGTGCTTTAAATTTTGATGGAACAGAATTTACCTTTGACCAATTCATAGAAGTTATTAATACAAATTTAAAATCAAAAGAAGAACTAGAAAATTTTTCACTGGCTCATATAAAAGCCGTATTACAAGGAGGAGCAGAAGAATTTAATGAAGGTCCTCCTTGTTTACAAGCCATAACTCGAGCATGCCAAAACGGTGGAAAATTAAAAGACGAAAGAGATAGATTTTTATATAACTACATGGTTTTTGCTAAAAAGAAATACCCTGATAATTGGGAAGATAGAGTCAAACAAGCGGCAAGAGAATATTTTATTTATGATCAAAAATGGGATGATAATTATGTGAGTTTTAAAATTAAAGGATGGAAAAAAGAGACAAAAGGACATCTTTGTAATGAAGAACCTATTGTTAATTTTTGCATGAAATCTGAATGTGTAAAAAGAAAATTTGGTATTGCCTCCGATCGTAGAAAAGCTTTTCCTGCTTTATCGGGCTTGCAGAAAATAAATTATAAGCCTGATCCAGAATATACTTTTAATGTTGCGTGCCCCGATGGTGAAAAAGTTAAACAGGTACACGCTAAATCCATAGAATATATAACCGATCAAAGAAAAATAAGAAACATCATTGGGGTCGCTGCTAACTTTGTTCCTCCTATGCAAAAAGGAGATATTTATCAAGAAATATTAGATAATTTATTTAATTCTCAATTAGAGGATATTGAGCCACCTGAAGAAACAAGTCCAGAAGGACAATTATTTAACTATATGAAAGAATATATTAATGGACCAAAAGCAGAAACGAATGTTGCTTTTAAAAGTGGATCAACTTTATGGGAAAATGAGTATGCTTATTTTAAATTCGAACCTTTCTTCGATACCTTAAAAAATAAAGAATGGAAAATAAAAACTCAGCAAACAGCTCATATGATTAAAACGAATAAAAAAATATTAGGCGAGTTTGGTCCAAAACGATTTCCTAAGAAAAAAGAAGAAAAAGAATCTAATGATCCTCTTCAAGTAATTAAGGTAAGAATTGATAAGTTTAAAGAAGAAGAGATTAAAGACGAACTTATAAATATAAAAGGCACGGATAATCTTATATGATCAAAAAAATATTAGGACCACCCGGAACAGGAAAAACTTTTACTTTATTAAATTATGTGAAAGATTATATAAAAAAAGGAACAGCACTCCATCGTATTGGTTATTTTGCTTTCACAAGAAAAGCAGCCTACAACGCAAGAGATACTTTTCTTGAAGATGATAATTTTAAAGATGTTTCATCTAATCTTACAAAATCAGACCTGAAATTTTTTCAAACGCTGCATTCTTTTTCTTTTCATACATTAGGTTTGAGCGAAGATCGAGTTATGCAACCTACTCATTATGAAGAAATAGGTAGATTAACAGGTGTCCGTGTAAAATATACAAAATACGATGAAGAAGAAAATAATGGTTATTTAAATTGTGACTCCGAATATTTTTCATTAATCAATAAAGCTAGAGTTAAAGACATAGGCATAGAATCTGAATTTAATACAAATAACTACTCACGAAAAATTGATTATACCACATTGAATCATATTAAAATTAATTTAAAAAATTACCAACAAAAAAATAATCTAATCGATTACACCGAAATGATAAATCGATTCATTAAAGAATCAAACAAATCTCCTACCTTTGATGTTGTTTTTATTGATGAAGCCCAGGACCTATCTCCTATCCAATGGAAAATGTTTGATATTCTTAAAACAAAGTCCACAAATATTTTTTTAGCAGGAGATGATGATCAAGCTATTTTTGAATGGGCTGGAGCAGACGTTAAACGGTTTATTAATGAACCGGCAGAAGAAGAAATTCTTCCACAGTCTAGAAGAGTTCCGGAACGTGTTCAAGAATATGCTAATATGATTATCTCCAGAATTCCAGAAGAAAGAAGAATTAAAAAACAATGGTCTCCAAGAAGAGATGATCTAGGAAACATTGTTAAAGGACGAGCTGAAAAGATTAATTCTATAGATAGTTTAGATTTGTCAAAAAATAAATGGCTCATTTTAGGACGATCAAAAAACAAACTGGACGAAATAGCCAAAAAACTTAGAACAAAAAGTTTATACTTTGAGACTAAATTTGGCAAAAGTTATAATCAAAAACTTTATCGAAACATTGTGAATTGGACACGTTGGACAAAGAATGAAGGCCTAACCTTGCCAGAAACCAAAGATGTATTTGAATATTTGGACAAAGATTTTAATGAAAAACAATTCGAGAATCAAGAGCTTATTAAAATAAAGGACATGGGTTTTAGTTCTGATGTAGTTTGGTTTGACGCATTCACCAAAGCCAGTCTTAATGAAAAATTATATATTAGAGCAATGCTAGGCAACGGAGAAAAATTAAGTCAAGATGCACGGATTAAATTATCTACTATACATACCATAAAAGGAGATGAAGAAATTAACGTTATTGTTATTTTAGATAATACAAATAAAATAAGAAAGTCCGTAGAAAATAATCCAGAAAAACAGGATGAAGAACATCGAGTATGGTACGTTGCTGTTACTCGTGCCAAACAAAATTTATACTTATTGAAAGCAAAAATAGAAAGAAGAGGATACCGGTTATGAGTGTATACAAAAAACAAGTTGGTGGATCTCATTATCTTAAAATGAAGATTCAACCATCTGAGTTTGCTAATAAGAACAATTTGCCCTTTGCTGAAGGAAATGCTATCAAATATATTTGTCGGCATAAGTATAAAGGAGGAAAGGAAGATTTAAAAAAAGCAAAGCATTATATTGAAATGATAGAAGAAAGAGATTACGGTAATGAATAAAACCCAACCCCCCACAATTTATATTGGTATGCCCTGTTATGATTCAGTTAAAATTAATACCATGCTCTCGGTCGTTAAACTGGTAAAAGAATTTACTAAAGCAGGTTTAGAATGGAAAATGGATACGCTCAAGTCCCCTTATATTAGTAACGCCAGAAATGGTTTAACGTGTTTATTCCTGCAAAGCGGTTATGATTATCTACTCTTTATTGATTCTGATGTTGAATTTAAACCAGAAGCCGTCATTAAAATGTTAATAACTAGGAAAGATGTCGTATTAACCCCTTACCGAGTTAAAATTCCTGAAGATCCTTCTTCCATTAAATATACGGTTAGTTTTGAAGATGATAAAAAAATTTCTACTCTCCCGGGAGATCTCGTTGAAATTAAACAAGGCCCTGCAGGATTAATGCTAATTCACAGATGTGTCTTTAAAGCCTTAATGAAAAACTATCCTCGTTTAAAGATGAAAAATAAAAAAGATACATATCTTTATAATTTTTGGGATACCACATTTGATCTTGATAAAGGTCTATGGAGAGGTGAGGATGTTTCTTTTTGTAATCTAGTACGAGAATCAGATTTTAAAATCTATGCTAACATTAAATCAGAAACCACGCATCACGGTAATTTTGGGTGGAAAGGAAAATTTGGCGATTCACTAGAAATAAAAAAAGATACACAATGAAAGTTCCTTTATTTAAAGCTCAAACAGAATGGAATGCACCTACTGAATTTCCAGATCTAAGAAGTTACGATGAAATAGCAGTAGACTTAGAAACAAGAGATCCTGATTTAAAGAACAAAGGATCCGGTTCGATTATTGGCAATGGTGAGGTAGTAGGCATTGCCATTGCAGTACAAAATTTATCCTGGTATTTCCCCATTGCCCACGGCAATGGTCCCAACATGGATCGTAAAAAAGTTTTAGAATGGTTCAAAGACACTATGGCAAGTCAAGCCACAAAAATATTTCATAACGCCATATACGATGTCTGTTGGATTAAAAAATTAGGTATAAAAATAAATGGTCTAGTCGTCGATACTATGGTTGCAGCCTCACTGGTTGATGAAAATCGTTATCGTTTTGATCTAAATTCTTTAGGCTGGGACTATTTAGGTCATGGTAAAAATGAAACCATTCTTAATGAAGCCGCAAAAGAATGGGGCATTGATCCTAAAGCTGAACTATGGAAACTTCCCGCTATTCATGTTGGACAATACGCGGAAAAGGATGCAATTCTAACACTGGACTTGTGGCAAGAAATGAAAAAAGAAATAATAAACCAGGATTTAGAAAGTATCTTTAATTTAGAAACCGATTTATTTCCCTGCCTCGTGGATATGAGATTTAAAGGAGTACGGGTTAATAGCGAACGAGCCCATCAATTAAAGAAAGATCTAATCACACAAGAGAAAGAACTTCTATTGAAAGTGAAACAGGGAACCGGAATCGATGTTCAGATTATGGCTTCTCGTTCAGTCGCAAAAGTATTTGATAAATTAAACATTTCCTATGATCAAACAGCCACAGGTTTACCGAGCTTTACTAAAAATTTCTTAGCAGAACATAGCCACCCCATCATTAAATGTATCGCCAAAGCCCGAGAAGTCAATAAAGCTCATTCAACGTTCATCGATTCTATTTTAAAGTATGAACATAAAGGACGCATTCACGCTGAAATCAATCAGACTCGATCCGATAATGGAGGCACCATAACCGGACGATTCAGTTACCGAAATCCAAACCTCCAGCAGATTCCTGCACGGAACAAGGACCTCGGACCTTTGATCCGTAGCATTTTTATTCCCGAAGAAGGTTGCGAGTGGGGATGCTTTGACTACTCACAGCAGGAGCCTCGACTCGTTGTACATTATGCCTCTCTTTATAAATTTCCATCAGTTTATGAAGTTGTCCAATCTTACGGAAATGATTCAAGCACCGATTTTCACCAAATCGTTGCAGACATGGCAAAGATCCCAAGATCACAAGCCAAGACTATTAATCTTGGTTTATTTTATGGAATGGGAAAAGCAAAATTACAAGCTGAACTTGGAGTCTCCAAGGAAAAAGCTAAAGAACTTTTTGATCAATATCATGCTAGAGTTCCTTTCGTAAAACAACTTATGAATGCAGCATCAAATCGTGCACAGGATCGTGGACAAATTCGAACGCTTCTTGGAAGATTATGCAGGTTTCATTTATGGGAACCCAATCAATTCGGGATGCATAAAGCCTTATCTCATGAAGATGCACTCAGGGAACATGGACCAGGGATCAAAAGAGCCATGACTTATAAATCATTAAATAAATTAATTCAAGGTTCTGCTGCAGATATGACTAAAAAATCAATGTTAAAACTGTATGAAGAAGGAATCATAGCTCATATTCAGATTCACGATGAACTAGACATTTCTGTAGAAAATGATAAACAGGCTAAACACATTATTGAAATAATGGAATCTGCAGTTGAACTAGAAGTACCAAACAAGGTAGACTATGAGCATGGTAAAAACTGGGGCGAAATACATTAGGAGGAAACATGGAACAAGCAAAAAAATTATGGGCATTAGCATTAGCTCATAAAAAGATTTCTATTGCAGTAGCAGTAGTAGTTGTTTTAATAATCATAGCAAGTTAGGACTTTATGTTGGATGGCATACTTAAACGCAAACATACCTGTGATCTATTGTCAGATCAGGAGAGAGTATCTCTATGATCTTAAAAGACATCATGGAGAAGTGGAAGACTGTATGGTTTTTGGCATTGCATCGATGCCAGGGCGTGCTTTACTCTTTCACGCAATTATGGAAAACGGAGGTGTTTACTACCGTTTGCCAATCTCTGCATTCATTCAGCACGGGTTTGATGTCGAAAAGGTTCCTAGGATGCGACTTGACGAGTTGGAGCTGTGGAATTGCTTTAGTTACTATCCTAGTGTTACTGTTTTTGACGCTTTAAGTGTAGCCGGTAAATACATCGGCAAAGATAAAAAGTGGCATACTGGATCCTACCTTTTTACAGTTGACTGGGCCCACCCAGAGAGTAATATACTCGACACGGATCATTCAGAAGTCCCGCAAGAGCACAAATGCGCTCACATAATGGCCTTGGATGATGGCAATTATGCGGCTCAGCCTAACAATAGAATATTATGGCATATCCCATCTTTCACAGTGAGAGATGAAATTCCTGATTGGGAAGTTAACAATTCAATATGGAGTGTAGAGGATAGCCGTGAATGGAAAACAGAAGATACTGACAAGTTCTTCTATAATATTGAGGAGACCAAAAATGGTAAAATGGATAAAAACAAAACTTAAAAAGTTTTGGGACTATTTAAACAAAGATGACAAAGTGTAAAAATTGTAATTGTGATTGTCACTGTTCTTTAAAAGAACATTCTGATTTATATGGTGTATGTTCTTGTAACAATTGTGATTGCAAAGAGGAATGTGAAGCATGTCAATAGATAAAACAAAATGCTGTGGTGCACACACCCAAGAAAAAGAAGAATCTGGTGAATGTTGCCAAGTAAAAGATGAAGAACAAACAAAGGAGCAAAATGAATAAATTATTTCTAGTGCTCGCACTGTTATTTGCCTTGAGCGCCTGCTCGGTAGGCAAAAAATGTACTTATACCCAAGAAGGAACGAAGATTTCATCTTGGATATGGTTTTATGGTAGCGACAAGCCGATTGATTTAGACAAAAACAATTGTTCTTAGGAGTTTATGGAAATTGATGAAGTATTTATATACGTTTTTAATGCTGACACTATTGGTGTGTTCGAACAAAGCCTGGGCTGGTTCGACACAAACTAACGTATCAGGTAGTAATACCGCTATTGAAGGTGGATATGAATCTAGTACGACTTATCAATCAGGAAGTGAATCAACTTCAACAACGACGAATTCAACAACTTCTAATATAAGATCGTCACCTCCTACCGCAGGAGCACCTTCCTATAACTCCATGACTCAAGATGTCTGTGCCGTAGGAGCATCCGCAGGAATACAAACTTTTGGACTTGGAGTATCTGGCGGCAAACATTTCATTGACAAAAATTGTGAACGACTTAAACTAGCTCGGATTTTGAACGACTTTGGTATGAAAGTTGCAGCCGTTGCCATATTATGTCAAGACGAAAGAGTTTTTGAAAGCATGATTCAGGCAGGAACACCTTGTCCAATTGATGGTAAGATTGGAAAAGATGCATTAGCACTTTGGACTAAATATGATTTTGAAAGACCTGATTATAAAGCATATGTTAAGCGTATGAAATTAAGAGAAAAAGTTGCACCTGAACCCGTTACTACTAAACCCCTTCCAGCAGACACATCTATTAATAAGAAGGTCTCATGGACTACACCAAAATAAAAATTAAATTTCTATTTATAGTTTTCATTTGCATTTATCTGCTAGCAAGTTGTTTTACTAATGCCGTTAAAGCAGAAAACGTAATCACAGGAAACATTTTACCTAACGCTGGTAATTCAGTCAGCTCTTATAATAGCGGAACTACTCCCGTCATATCCGATAATACTTCGGACACGACGATGAGCAACAACACCACTTTAGATGGCTTTGCCATCACCTGCGATACAGCTAACGGCCAGAACGGCGGCTGTGGTGCATTTTTCACTTATGATAAAGCAGTTGAAGCTGCGCACGATTTAAAAATTACTTCTACAGCAACCTTAGTAGGTATAGCTGGCACCGGTCAAACTTCCAGCGATACCATTACTTCTACAACCGATAAACTGGATAATGGTATTACACTAGACAGCACCATCGACATGCAAAATTGTGAATGGTCCGGTTCAGCGTTTGCCTGCGGTGACAGCACCGGAGCCGCAGATAGCTATACCGTTAATATCCGAATACTAGATAGTAGCGACGAGGAGCTAGCGGCTGTAACTCAAACAAGAACAAATGATGCAGGTTATTATGCGAACTCAGAAACTTTCACCAATCAATTAATTTATACAGGAACCGGAGCTAGTAAATATGAATGGTCCTGGAATGGTGTTGATGGATCTGGTTCAACGTCAACCCATGCTAATCAACGAGGTCCTAATTTATTAGGAGCAAAATTACTAATGACTTTTGATAGTGAAGACTATGTTAGAATATCAACTGAATCACAAACTGCTCTTACAAGTGTAGAAACAACTTTTGCAGAACTAGAAGAAACTTTTGCTGAAGCAGTTAGTGTTATTGCAGAAGACCCTGTAACGTTCTCTATGGAAATAGAAGAAGAAGCTTCTTTTGAAGAAACGTTTTCTTTTGAAGAAGAAGTATTTGAAGAAGAAGTATTTGAAGAACCTGCAGTGGAAGAAGAAGTAATGGAGGAAGAAATTTATGAAGAAGCAGAGGAAGTCGAGACTTCTTTTGTACCAACAACTTCTGAAGAAGAGGAGGTGGTTTCGGAGGAAGAAGAGTCGTTTGAAGAATCCACTATGGAACCAACCCAGGAAGAAGAAACCATTGCAGAGGAAGAAGAAGCTGTTGCAGAGGAAGAAGAAGTAGCTAGTGAAGAAGAAGAACAGGTTGAAGAAGAGTCCACAAAAGTGGTAGAAGAAACAAATGAAGAAGAAGCGGAAGAAGAAACACAAGAGGAGGAATCTACTAGCGAAACTGCTACAGCATCCACTGTTTCATCAAAGAAAAGTGCCAAACAAAAAAAGGTACAATCGAAAAAATCTCTCGTGGCGAATATGGAGCGAATCTTAAGAATATCATAAAAATTAAGGCTATGGCTAGCGAACAAGCCTCTTTGGATTTATATAAAAATGCAATATTTTATAAGCCAAAAGACATCTATTTGGAGCAGTTAAATATATTTGATAACCGACAGATTTATGCTAATGTGAGCCTGACGAGCTATATCAAGACTGATAAAGTCGCAATCAAGGAGAACGCCTTGCACGAAATTAATCTCAAAAAACAGAGACTATTAATAGAATTGGAGCAATTAAAAAATGGGAAAATTTAAGTTAAAAGATCAACTGGCAGGTATTGCAGCCCTAATTGCGGCGATCGTAGCTATTGGTGGTGGGTTTGTGAAGTACGGTGAAATCATGACCAAACTCGATGTACTATCCGAGCAAACTGGCCCTGATCTTACACCGCTCGCAAAACAAATTGGTGAAGCTAAAAAAGGTGTAAGTGATAATCAACAAACAATTACAATTACCACAGAAGATATGCTGGAAAACACTGGTGAAATTAAAGTTTTACAAAAGGAAATAGAATTACTTAAACTTCAAATAGAAGAAATAAAAGTAAGTACATCTAATCCACTGAGTCAATAATGAATG
>LUMJ01000912.1_pt1 | contig 13780 bp, 19 predicted proteins | sample 729631 | NCBI WGS metagenome assembly LUMJ01 (sample SAMN03860266, study PRJNA289734) | marine metagenome | biome: seawater column; feature: ocean; material: water; isolation source: Red Sea water column Station 22 - depth 500m | place: Saudi Arabia: Red Sea | collected 2011-10-15 | depth 500 m | reverse complement strand
AGGGCCTTTTTCTGACGATTCCAAGTTAGATTCAGTTGCTGTTTTTTTGATTAACTCAAAAAGATTGGAGAATGCTTTGTATCCAATATAACCAATGCACCCAGTTGCAATTATCATATCAGCTTGTGGCAGATCTTGGATTGGTAGATTCCCAGATTCTAAATTTACACATATTCCTTTTTTGCAAAGCCCTGTATTTTCAGAGAATTTAAGTGCAGGTTGAGAAATATCTATTTGATAAAAATCAAGCGTATCATCAGGTGAAAGATTTTCGAAAAACTGTTTTGATTGTTCAATTGATGGCTCCTGTTCTAAAAAGAAATCATCAAGATCAGACATTGTAAGATTGTATTTCATCAATGCAGAATTAATTCCATAAGAACTTCCAATATCAATAATGTTTATTTTTTTTGAGAGTTTTTTGTAAAGTTGTTTTGCAATTGAAAGATACAATGGTTTTGTTTTATTAGGAATGCGATAGTCTAACCTCTTCATTTCTTTGAGATATGCATTTGGAAATTTTTGTGTGTAAATATTTGTAAAATCTTTTTTTACTCCCAGCTCTTCCATGTTACAAATTGCTATCATAGAGCTGTTATAAACCATTCATCAAATTCTAAAAAATTAAAGTACCAGTATTTAAAATCTTCACTATGAAAAATCTCGCATTGCTAGCTATACTCTCTGCGGGACTATTCTCTATTGGTATGATGTCTTTTGTCGAAGCTCATCCACATTCAACTCTGGAATTAATGGGTAACCACTCTCATGATTTGTACTCTAGCGAAGAAGACTCAAATTTGTTGTTTGAGTCATTGCTAATACTAAGAAGGTTGGCAAATTTAATTGCTGGTTATTCTGTTATTGTACTCTGTTTTCATAAAAAATAGAATTTCGTTATGTGAGGATGGGGCTTAAGTATTAAAATAGGGTCATAAGACGTATTCTGATATGACAACTAAGAAACCATCTGGTCGTTCTCATGGATTTAAGCATAAATCTAGGTCTATTATGACAAAGAATCAACCAAGAGGCGTTTCATTTCTTTTACGTGAATATCATATTGGTGACAGGGCACTTGTGATCATTGATCCTAGACAGCATAAGGGATTGCCACACAGACGATACCATGGTAAAGTTGGCACAATAAACAAGGTGGAAAGACGAAGCGTTACTCTTGATGTTAAACTTGGCAAGAAATCAAAAACTTTAATCACAAGATTTGACCATATCAAACCATTCGGTGTTTAATTTATGGAAGAAGTAGTAAACAAAAAAATGATATCTCTACCAGAAGTCAAGGAGATATTATCAAAGGTAGACACGGAGTCAATGGATCAAATCCAGCGTTGGACACATGATTACGTGTCAAAGTTTTCTAAGATTGATGCAAAGGCTGCCAAGAAAATGAAACAGGAACTAATGAAGCAGTGTGATTTAACTGAAGGAGAGGCAGTTGAAATTGTAAATATTCTACCAAGATCATTACCAGAATTGCGTTCATTCACTTTTGGATGGAAGAAACTGATTCTATCAGAAACACTGGAAAAGATCCTCAAAATAATTGATGAGAACTCGTAAGTTTTAGGTGAAGAGTTTTGGAGATGGGGAATACCCAACTAAGGAAGTATGAGGAATATGCATATGTTTTGGACTACAAATCACGTGGAAAATCAACCACAGTTCATGGTAGAACAGGAGTAATTGTAATTGCCCTAGGAGAAGAGAGACTTACATTATTAGAGATACTAGGGACAGAAGATTCAACATTTGATATTGGTGAGAGGATATACATTGGGAAGGAAGGACGAACTAAAGTTCAATCAGTTTTAGGAAAGATGGATTATGGCAAAACTCCCGAGTCAGCAAAAAATGAAATTCCAAATGTAGTAGAGCTTATTGTAACAACAAATGAGAAAAAATTTGTGGATTACATAAACAACGCGCAGCCACTTACACCAAGGGTTCACGCTCTTGAATTGATTCCTGGTATTGGTAAGACATACTTGAATGTTATAATAAAAGAGAGAGAAAATGAAAAGTTTCAAAGCTATGATGATATCGAAAAGCGTACTGGCTTGAAGGAACCAATCAAACACTTAACAAAAAGAATAGTTGAGGAGATTACAGGAGATGTAAGAATGAATCTCTTTGTTAAGCGATGAACAAGCGTAAAAAATTAGGTCAACACTTTCTGAAATCAAAAACCATTGCAAAATCTATTGTTTCCAATGCAAAAATTACAAGAAATGATGTTGTCCTTGAAATTGGAACAGGTCATGGAATTTTAATTCCATACATGTGTAAGAATGCCAAAAATGTCTATTCAATAGAGAGCGATAGGATATTACATATTTCCGCGAAATCAAATTTTGATTACTCAAACTTAGTTTTAGAGCATGGTGATGGTTTCAATTCAAGGCATGACTTTTCTATTTTTATTTCTAATCTTCCATACTCAAAAAGTAGATTTGCCATTGAATGGTTACTACAAAAAAAATTCTCACGTGCAGTTATTATGGTACAGGCAGAGTTTGCTGAGAAATTGGTATCAAAGGAAGAGCATAAAGCAATATCAGTTTTAGCAAACCACGGATTTGGAATAAAATTTCTAATGAACGTCAAAAAATCAAACTTCATCCCAATGCCAAAGGTGGATTCAGTGGTAATTCTTTTGGAAAAGAAGAAGACGGTATCAAAGGAACTAATTTTAACAGTCAATAAGATTTTTTCATATAGGCGAAAAACTTTGCAAAATATTTTAAAACAGTTTAATCTAAGCATGACTTCCAAAAAGCGCTTGGATGAACTATCAGGAGATGAGATTATAAAAATTGCACAGAAAATTACTAGAAGCTGAACCATATCCTCCCTCTGAGGATACATTTTTTTTGGCTGACCACATTAAGAATGAAAAAGGGGAATCTGCTTTAGATATTGGCAGTGGTTCTGGCTATCTCTCTTCCATTCTTAAGGAATCATTTTCCCTTGTTGTTGGTACAGATATTCTTTTCAATGTTTTGAAAAAGCGGAATTATTATACAGAAAATATCATTTGCTGTAGCGGAGCAGACGTCATAAATCATCAGTTTGATCTTATTGTTTGCAATATGCCATATCTAAATACGGATGATATATCAGATGTCAGAACTGATGGGGGGAAGAGTGGATTAGAAATTCCAATGAAAATCATTGATTCCGCCAAGTCATGTATAAAACCGGGGGGAAAATTCATCTACGTCACTTCATCACTTTCTGATTTTAAAAAATTGATTTCATATACAAAACTTGCAGGATTTGATGTTAGTATACTTGCAAAAAAGAAATTATTTTTTGAAGAATTAATACTTGTTCAGTGTATCAGATTACTTTCTTAGTTTCTCCTTTGCAAGAGAAGCTATCGCATCGGTCATCTGAGATGTGCTGGCATTTCCACCAATGTCAAAAGTAATAGTGCTTCCATCATTGATTACATCTTCCGTAGCAGAAAATATTGCATTCTTTATGTCTGGTTCACCAAGATACTCAGCCATCCAAGCTCCAGCAAGAATTGTGGCGGTTGGGTTTACTTTGTTTTGATCCTTGAAAGACGGTGCACTTCCATGGGCAGCTTCAAACATGGCATAAGAGTTTCCCATATTTGCCGAGTAAATCAATCCTATGGAACCAACAATTCCTGACGCCAGTTCAGAGATTATGTCCATGAAAAGATTAGTGCTTAACAGTATAGAATTGTTGAATTGTTCCGGATTAACAACTAGCTGTTGAGCCATATTGTCAATGTAAATCTCCTCTAGTGCAATTCCGGGGTTTTCTTTAATGCAGTTTTCCATTTCACTCCAAAATATCCCATCAGTTTTTTTGAGTATATTCCGTTTTGTAATAGCGACCATTTTTTTTATATCGTATTTTTTTGCCCAATCGGCAGCAGATGAAATGAATCTTCTACAATTATTTCTAGTAATCTGGCGTATTGCAATCGCATCATCGTCAGATATTTCTACTTCTATGCCGCTATACAATCCCTCAGTTGCCTCTCTAAAACAAACAAAATCTAAGCTCCTATCCGGGGTTAACCTTTGATATGTTCTGATAGGTCTTACATTAGAAAACAATTCAAATTTCTGACGTAATGTTACCGCGACACTTCTTGGGGCACCTGGTTTTGGTATGGTTGTGGTCGGACCCTTGAAGCAGGCATCTGACTCCTTTAACGTCTCCATTGTCACATCAGGAATGTATGATTCATCTTTGCAACCATTTTTTTCCCATTGCTCCGAACCAGCCTCACAGTTAATGATTTCCATCTGCGAATTACATTCCTTTAGGACATGTAGCATAGAATCTACAACTTCTGGACCAATCCCATCTCCCTTGATAACAGCTGTTTTTTTCGGCAAGATGCCATAATCTCGCGTTTTAATTATTTATTCCTACCTTCATAATTTCTTGATTTGTTGAATTTGTATCACATTAACTGTTTAAAACATGCAGTTTATTTTTTAAAATATGGAAATTGTTCAATTATCTGATATACATGTGGGTTCACAATTTCGTGACGAAATATTCGAGAAGGTAATCGACGAAGTAAATTCATTAAAACCTGAAGCTGTGGTAATCACTGGAGATCTTACTAATGAGGGATTGGTTGACCAATATGAAAAGTGTAGGAATCTAATTTCACAAATTAATGTTAAGAAGATCATTCCGATTAGTGGAAATCATGATTATAGGAACACAGGATACCTGTTATTCAAAAAGTATTTTCCATTCAGAACTGAAAATGAATTAGGTGATGATACAGTACTTGTAACCCTTGGCTCAGCTAGACCAGATCGTGATGAGGGAGAAGTTGGTCACCACCAAAACTTGTGGCTTGAACGAACTTTGAAAAAATATGATGATAAATTAAAGATAGTAGCAATGCACCATCATTTAATTGGAATTCCTGACACTGGTTCTGATAGACTGACAGCTATTGATGCTGGTGATGTATTACGTACAATCTTAGATTCCAACGTAAACCTAGTTCTATGTGGGCATAAACATAGACCATGGATTTGGGATTTTAACACATTATCTATTGCAAATGCTGGTACTGCATCATCAGAAAGAGTACGTGGGTTCTTTGAAAATTCATACAATATAGTAAATATTGAAAATGGTACTTTTCGTGTGGATCTAAAGATTGTTGGAGGTAAAAGAATGCCATTACGTGATATTGTAAAAACCTATACGCAAGAATCAGATTAAATTCAGTTTTCTAAAATTCTGTGTACAAATTTTTATTCAAACACTTCATTGTATAATTATTAACATCATCACGTTATACTAATTAACTAAAGTCATTTAGCAACAAACATGCGGGGGTCGCCTAGCCTGGTAGGGCGTGGGATTGCTAATTCCATGTTCGCAAGAACACGAGGGTTCGAATCCCTCTCCCCGCGCTTTTTCAATTAAATTTAAAAGTACGTTGATGTAGTTTTCATTATGGGACGAAGGAAAACACAAAAAATTATCAAAACAGGTCCAAAAAACGTAACCACTGGAATGTGTCCACATTGTGATACAATTGGTAGAATATTCATTATAGGCCAAGTTGGTCAAGAACGTGCAAAATGTCAAAAATGCAATAAAGAGTTTGACCTTTAGATTTTGTTACAAATTAACCCATAACTTTTTAAAGTGATTTTAATTTTTTAATTATATGTCATCAGATTCTGAAACTGTTTATGATAGGATTGCCAAGCTTGAGGATGAGGTGGCTTCATTGAGAAGCGAAATAGATTTTCTAAAGCGTGCATTACGTAACGAAATAGCACGTCACGAAGTAAAAATGGCCAAGAAAGGAACTGAAGTATCTTCACTTATAGATTAGATTTCTCTCTTACGCTTTTAATTAATTCTAGAATAAAATCTGCATCATCTGCTTCCGGTTGCAGTTCGAGATATTTATTGAGTAGAGGTAGTGCCTTATCATAACGCAAAAGTCGTTCTTCTAAAATTCCCTTATCCCTAATCTCTTCAGGCGATTCTGGCTGCATTCCCAAAATCATATCGGTGCATTTCATAGCTTTATCATATGCATATGATTGCGTGTATGCATTCTTTAGATTTCTTAGTAACCTAGTCAAAAGTTGTTCCGTTGTTGCCTCGTTTAGATATTCAGGTATAAATTCAACACCGTCGCCAAAATTTCTATCCAAAATTTCTTCCAAGTTATCAATAGTCAGTAGTCTACCGCGATAAAATGGGTCCAAAATTATCTCATTTTTGTATTTTACAATTACATGACCGGGAAAACCAACAATCTGAAGATCAAGTCCAATATTTTTGGCAACTTCTGCATATATTATAGAAAGTGTAATTGGTATCCCAGTTTTTTTGTCAAATACTACATTAAGAAAGCTATTCCCAGGATCGTAATAATCCTCCTCGGCTCCACGAAAACCAAGCTCATCAAACAAATATTCATTAAGCATAGAAATAAGATATGTAGGATTTTTGATCTCGTTTATTTTTAAACTTAGGGAATTTCCAATCTCATTGATTTTTTTAATATATTTTGATATATCTAGATCATGGTATTCTAAGATCTGTGCGAGTTTTAGACATTTTTCAATCAAATTGTAGTTTGAATTTTTTGAAAAGGCAGTCCATTCAGAAACAAATGGATCAAATTGCTCTGTGTGCAATAGATTTGGTACTACTTGATTCTATTTAGATATAGTTGTGGTTCTTTTAACTCTCTTGTATTTGGTGGATCCCTGATCAGTTTCAAAAATGTGTCCTTGCCATACAGGTCAAATACATTTTGAGTGAATTCTTTACCAGTACTTTTTTTTACGCTATAATCAGAGTAATTTGTACCTACAAATGTTGTAAGATAATTTTGGAAATCTGCATCGTCTTTTAGTATTTGTTGTACGACAAACTCTGCCATGCCTTCCATAGTTGTAAATATTGCATGCTGTTCTTGAATTGGCTTTAGCCATCTTTTGTAAATTTCTTCGAGCGATGGAATAAATTCTGAGATTTTAGGATCAATTTCAACATGTGTGTATGTCATAACATCAGGCCCCATAACATTTGTAATGAAATTGTCCGGGTTTAGCATGAAAAACAGATTTGCTTTCTTTGCAATTTGGAATTCATCCGGCACAAGCTGTAACTGTAGATATTCAGTCAGGCTAGTAACAGTTTTGTCATCTAATTCTAGTATAATTTTTGCCAATTCCTCATTTATCGCATTAACATTCATGACTGCCTTAGTGTTTAGTCTATGGAGATTATCCTGCACAGAATGAACAATCTCCTCTAAAATAGTCATCTTCATAGCTCCCAAATAACCGGATTTCACTGATTCCGCATTAGACTCGTACGGTTGACCCTGCTTGTATAGAATTATTCTTGGATAATCATCCAAGATGAATCTGTTGAGATAAATCTTTGAATCAAGGTAGTCACCATATGTGGTTGATATTTTTGAGATATATGATTTAACATAAGTAGAATAAACCAAGAATTTTGCTGTATCCTCTTTTATTAATTCAGCAATTTCTTTTAGATCATTCTTTGCTACGGCATCAAATAATTTATCCACAAAGTCTCGTGCATTTTCTGTGAATACTTTTCTTCCTTTCAACCTCTTAAATTCATCAAGTTTGATATATTCAATAGATAATTCCTTAGAAACCTCCAATCCCATGTACTCGTTCACTCTCTGAACTAAATCTGCAAATAGATTTTGTGAAACCATTTCAATGTCATCAAATTTTACAGTAAAGTTTCTATCCTCATTGGGTGGGTTTCGAACCCACGACCTCCAGATTATGAGTATTGCCCTTCTTTGGAGAGGCTGGCACTCTAGGCCAGGCTGAGCTACCCCGGCATAAGTACGCATGAATTTCTTATGCAATTAAATGATTTGTTCAAAATTATATTCTTGTATATTATAAACAAATTAATGAATTTTGAGGAAAAAGATAAGCAGATACAAAAAAGAATTGATTGGATTGCAAGTCAGATTAGAGAAATAAAATTTGAATTACACAGGCAACATCAGGAACTTGAGGATGCTCTCAGAGAACAAGAGGAATTACGAAAACAAAAAGTCAAAACAAAATAATTAGTATTCCTTTGAAATTTCATTCCATTTTGAGTTGATATCTTTCACCCACAGAAATTTTTTCTGTAATGCAGAAGTGTAAAGTTTTTCCCAATCTGCGCCAACCTCGTCAGTCCAAGTTTTGAATATTCTTGGGTCTATATAGTTTCGGAGCGATGTTCCAAGATTATAGTCCCTTGTTTTTTCTGAAAGACTTACCTGAAGTTGCAATTTTTCAATTCTTACAGTATGTTTTATCTTTCGATTTTTTATCGTAGTTTTTATTTTTTTGATCCTTTCCTTTTGCTTTTCTTTCAGCTTTTCAGTTTTTACAATCTTAGATTCTGCTTTTTTTAATAATTCCTCAGATTTTTCCCATGGCTTTGCTATTTCCACATTTTTTAGAGTATCCCTTTTTTTCTGTAACGATGCCTCAAAGTTTTTTGGAATAGTTCTTTTATGGTTGCACATAATAGCAGCATCTAGATTTGCTAATTTTGCATGGAATAATTTTTTCATTTTAGATTGGGATGCAACATTCTCACACTCACGAAGGTATTTTGTGACAACACTTGATGCTAGATATGTCCTAAAGACCTTCGCAGAAAGACCTTTGACAATAGTTGAATAGTAGGCATTAACATGCCTAGACGTAATACCATCGAAAATCTCTTCACTCTCTTTTTTATTTGAGACAAATTCTTTCAGATTGTCATAAAATTGCTTATCCTGACCCTCTGCAGGAATTGTTTCCTTCCATCTTACACTATCCTTACCAAGGAAATCAAATTCAATTGAATTATTGGTTAGTTTGATGTGTTCCTTTCGTAGGGTAGTTGCACCTACAGTATCTGCTTCGTCAGGATCTTTTTCATCACCAACTCTCATAGCAGTACGGTAAATCAAATAACACGCAGTAGCTATTCTTTTATTTTTTTGTTCTTTATCTTGCATATCCTTAACAATCTGTGTTTTGACGTTTTCAATTTCTTTTGACAAGTTTTTTGCCTTGTCATACTTTGCCTGGTCTCTTTCTTGTTTTATTCCAGCAGTATCAGCCAGCCAAACATATTTTCGCTTTTGAGTAAGAATATCCATCCAACTTGCTACCCACATAGAATCCCTGTCATGTACAATCTTGCCCCATTTTCCTTCAGGAACTTTTGCTTCTTTACCTAAATTGAGAGTTACATCTTTTGCCGTTGCACGTGGTTTGTATCTGCCGCGCATTGGGTGCTCACCTCTTCCCATAAAAATTCCTGGTGGCTCTGCCATGTAATTACCCAGTTCCACTTCCTTTCCATCCATAGTCGCTTTTCCATACTTTTCCTTCATCTCTTCACGAATTTCCTTGCGTTTCAACGCTAGAGCCTTCTTCTCTTCCTTTGTCATCGATTCTTTCTCTTCTTTTTCTTTATCTACCAGCTTGTATGCATCTGAAAAATCAATATCACTATATTGTAAATCGCTAAATTTTCCATTAAACGTTTGAGCAAAATCTGATACAAAATTTTTCTGAAAGACTGGGTCTTCTACATATTTTTCTGTAACACCAGGTTTTGGGGCATCCTTCTTTTTTGCCCATTGGTAAACCATCTCCTCTTGAAGTAAGTCAAGAGTGGTGTTTTGGCCCTTGATTTTTATCTTAATTCCTTTGGACTCAAAGTCTGGCGGGAAAAGTATTCCGTTATGTTGTAATGTTTTCCATTTCATATGTTTCACTAAGTATTACGACTTTGACAAAAATTGATTAAAACTGTATATCAATCTAACCACAAAAGTGCCTTCAAAAGCAAGACAGGATGATAACTGTTAAAAAATCATTCTCCATACAATTCTTTTTTCAAATAATTCTCAAATTCTATGTCTGTTTTACTTCTTTTTGCTTCTAAGAACATTGATGCATCATTTCCAACAATGTATCTTGGAAGCGGTTTATCATCATTGATGGATTTAACAATAGTATCTGCAACTTCTTTTGGCGGTGTTCCCATTTCTGCCATCATCTTGACGCCTGAAACTACTTTTGTAGTGATATCTCTATACGCAGTACCTGATTCTGATTTCTTGGCTAACCTTACAGGATTCAAGAAGTTTGTCTTTATTACTCCTGGTTCGATTATTATAACATCCACACCAAACGGTGCCATCTCCAACCGTAACGATTCACTTAATCCTTCTAAAGCAAATTTAGAGCTAATATATGCAGGTGATGCCGGAAATCCAATTCTGCCAGCAACTGAACTAATGTTAATTATTTTTCCAGAGCCCTGTTTTCTCATTGTTGGCCCAACCTCCTGAATTAATCTTATTACTGAAAAGAAATTTGTCTCAAACTGTGTTTTAAATTCATCAACAGATACATCTTCAACACAACCCCAAAGACCCCAACCAGCATTATTAACAAGAACATCAATTCTTTGTTTCTCATCAAGAATTTTTTTTATAGCAACTTTAACAGAATTATCATTATCCACATCTAGTTCTAGCACACTGATTTTCAAACCATTCTTTTCTCCTAACTCTTTAATTTTATCACTTTTTGTGATGTCTCTCATTGTGGCATACGTATGATATCCATCTCGTGCTAGTGCTAATGTAGTCTCAAATCCTATTCCACTAGAAGCACCAGTAACAACCGCAACTTTTTCCATGCAGATTTTTTATCATTACTATCTAATAGTTTTATGATCGAGTTCTATGATATCACATCCACAGTGGTGCAGTGATCTAACCCCCATGCCATGGCAGAAAAACTGCGAAAAGAATATTTACAATTACTATAAGCCAAGATTATGGCAAGTTATACAGCTCAGGTAGCCACAATACACAAGCAATTCAATGCAGCACTTAAGAGGGCCAAGTCAAGACAGGCAGTTTTAAACGCCTATTGGAAACACAAAGCACAGCACGAAAGACTTCTGAAACAACATCTTAAAGAAGAAATGGCTCAAGTTAACCGAGTAAAATCCAAGATCAAATATAGATAATCTCTATATTTTGAATTTTTTTTGATCAATTATTATGTAACATGTATGTACTTAGATAATTGAAAAAATTAAGCACAAACAAAATCTACAATAAGGATTGTATTGTTGGAATGAAATCTATCCCTGATGAAAAAGTAGATTTGATTGTTACTGATCCTCCATTTGCAATTAATTTTAAGGCTAAAAAAGCAAACTATAACAGAAAATTTTCAAGAGTTTTGTCAGGATACAATGAAATCAAAGTGGATGATTACTATGATTTTACAAATTCTTGGTTACATGAAGCCTATAGAATTTTAAAAAAATCCGGAAGCATGTACGTATTTTCAGGATGGAACAATCTAAAAGACATCTTAATCGCATTAGATGAGAATGGTTTCATTACAATTAATCATATAATTTGGAAATATCAATTTGGGGTTGTCACATCAAAAAAATTTGTCACCTCACACTATCACTGTATTTTTGTTTGTAAGGATGAAAAAAAGCGTAAATTCTTTCCATATTCGAGGTTTAAGAAAGGTGATAAAACACAGGATGGGCAAAGCCTCCACTACAGGGACAAGGAGGATGTATGGATCATAAATCGTGAGTATTGGACTGGTGATGATAAAACTCCTACCAAACTTCCTGCTGAAGTAATTAAGAAAATTTTGCAGTATTCTAGTGAAAAAAATGATTTGGTATTAGATCCTTTTCTTGGTTCAGGTCAGGTTGCTGTAGTAAGCAAGATGCTAGGAAGAAAATATCTAGGATTTGAGATAGTAAAACAATATTATAACTTTGCATCGAAACGTCTTAGAAAAAATGTTTACCGTCTAAAAAAGAAATGAAGGTTTGGTTATTTTTCAGTCCGTGTTTCGTTCCTTGACTCTCCAATTTTACTTTCTATTATCTTTCTAAGCTCGTCATCAGTCTTGTTTTCATGATTTATTTCTAATTGGGTTGCCATCATCTCAAGTTTTTTTCTTTCATCCTTTACGGGGCCAGAAACTTGTAGATTTTGATTTGTAGAATTCTTCATTTCATTTTCAATCTGGTTTTTTGCATTACTGTATTCACCAACTAACCTTCCTATCTTTTTTGCCACATCGGGAAAACGGTTGGTACCAAAAAGCAGTATTAATCCAATGAATATTATTATTATCCACTCAGTGCCAATTATGTTCAATGCATATTCTAACACAAAAATAATTCATTTTCGACAAAATTAAATATTTATCGTAATTTTCTTCATTTATGTGCAGCAATCATAATTGCTCCACCCATCATATCCTTCTCAAATTCCACTTTTGTAAATTTTTCAAGAAGCATTGATTCAAGTTTTTTATTTTGTGGCCAAAGTTTGTATGTCCCATATAATGTGGCAAATTTCAATCCAAGTTTACCACCAGCCATATATGCCACAACTGGCAAAATCAATCTTAGATAAAACGAAACACCAAACCTAACAATAGCTTTATCTGGCTTTCCTAAATCTACAATGATCCATTTACCATCGTTCTTTAGAACTCTATGAATCTCTGATATGGCTGTCTTTAGACTAATTGCATCACGTAACGAATAACCAGAAAGAACTGCGTCAAACTGTTCATTCCTAAATGGTGTATGTTCAAACACTCCGCATGCAGCTTCAGGTTTTTTTTTGAAAAGTCTGTCAGTATTTTTTATCATTGGTAGTAGAGGATCATATATGACAATCTTTACTTTCCCATTTGTAATATCCAACGCAGTTTTTGACATATTTCCAAAACCAGAACCTGCATCAAGAATTACATCACCATCTTGTATTCTTCCACTTATTGCTCTGTTACGATGTTCAGAATCCTTGCCTAATGAGATATACGAATTTACTTTATCATAAACAGGAATAATTTCCTGTAATACATCAAGCACTTCACCCCAATAGCTACCTAGACCCACACGTCTGGTAATATTTTTGATATTATATTTTGTGCCCTTATTTTGAGGAGCTGCCTGCTGATTGGGCGTGTTTGGCTAATTCATCAGTAGATATTTTTTCAAATTGTTTTGTATCTGATTTGATTCTTGCCATTCTGATATGTTTTACACCTTTCTCGTCATTGTTGAGGTTTATTGCAGAAATTGCTATTGATATTGCATCATCCATAGACATTTCTTTTTTGTAATTTTTTTCTAAAAAGTCAGTAACCTCATCTGAATTTCCACCTATTGCAACAGCAGAATATGGAACATACGTACCACTTGGATCAGTGACAAACACCCTAGTTCCTTTTCTGTCTATGCCGGCAATGATTAATGCCACACCAAATGGTCTTACACCTGAATATTGTGTGAATTGGTGTGATTGGTCTGCCAAATGTTTTGCAACAGTTTCTATCTCGACAGATTCATCATAAGTTAACTGATTACTTTGTGAGAAAAACCGTGCACTGTCTACTAGAATGCGTGCATCTGGAATATAACCTGCTGCAGCAATACCAATATGATCATCCACTTGGAAAATTTTCTGCGTAATGTCTTCCACTTGAAGATCGCGTGATTTTTCTTCTACAGCAATAACAATACCATCCTTAGATTGTAAACCAATTGCTATTGCACCTCTTTTTACAGTCTCAATAGCATATTCCACCTGGTAAATTCTACCGTCCGGTGAATACATCGTAGGCGTCATATCGTATCCACGTGATGCCATCATAAT
>LUMJ01000981.1_pt1 | contig 13788 bp, 12 predicted proteins | sample 729631 | NCBI WGS metagenome assembly LUMJ01 (sample SAMN03860266, study PRJNA289734) | marine metagenome | biome: seawater column; feature: ocean; material: water; isolation source: Red Sea water column Station 22 - depth 500m | place: Saudi Arabia: Red Sea | collected 2011-10-15 | depth 500 m | reverse complement strand
GTGAAAGAGAGTGGCAAATAGAAAAAATGGGGCAATGGGTTAAAGGAAAATCCCATGATACATTTGGGCCCATAGGACCTTATTTAGTTACATCAGATGAAATCAAAAATGTGAACAATTTAAATTTAAGTTTGGATGTAAATGGAAAAAGAATGCAAACAGGCAATACAAAAAAAATGATATTTAATGTTTATCATATTGTTGCTTATCTAAGTAAATATATGTCATTGCAAGCAGGCGATATAATCACAACTGGTACACCTCCAGGCGTTGGTATGGGAAAGAAACCTCAAATATTCCTAAAAAACGGAGATACAATGAGATTATCTATAGATAATCTTGGAGAACAAAACTCAAAAGTAATTTCAATATAATTTGAAAATAAAAACATCAAAACCAGAGTGTATATGGAAATCAAATACAATTCTAGGCGAGGGAATTCTTTGGGTTAAATCACACAATTCAATTTACTTTGTCGATATTAAAAGAAAAAAAATATTTATTTTAAATACAAAAAATAAAAAAAAGAAAATATTGAAAGTTAATAAGGAAATTGGTTTTTTATCTCATATAAAAAATAATATATTTATTTTAGGTTTAAAAGGTGAATTAAGAATTGTAAATCTTAAAACAAAAAAAATAATTAAATCAATTATAGTTGAAAAAAATAAAACTTTGAACAGACTAAACGACGGCAAAACAGATCCAAAAGGGAGATTATGGTTTGGATCAATGGATAATCTTGAAAGAAAAATAAAAACTGGTTCGCTTTATTGTTTGGATAATAATTTAAATTTAACTGAAGTTGATAAAAACTATTATATAACAAACGGACCGGCATTTATAAATTCAGAGAATTTTTATCACACAGATAGTAGGGATAAAAAAATTTATAAAATTAAAATTAATAAAAAATTAAAAATTATAAAAAAAAAAGTTTTTATAAAATTTAAAAATAAAGAAGGATCACCCGATGGAATGACAATGGATAAAAAAAATAATTTATGGACATGTCATTTTGGAGGTGCTTGTATTTCCATTTTTAATAAAACTGGGAAAAAAATTCATAAAATTGATTTACCAGCTAAAAATATAACTAATTGTACTTTTGGGGGCTCAAATAATTCAGAATTATTTGTTACTTCAGCAAAAAAATCATTGAGCAAAAAAGATTTAAGACAATTTAAGTTTTCAGGTTCATTATTTAGAATAAAAACCAATGTAAATGGAAATATAGCTAGAAGATTTAATTATAATATATGATTAACTAGTTAAAATATGATTGAATTAATAATTGCTTTAGGAGCTGGTTTAATAAGTTTTTTATCACCTTGTGTGTTACCTTTAATACCTGGCTATATAGCATATATATCAGGAAGTTCTTTTAATGAACTAGTAGAAAACAAAAGTATTAATTTATTACCAATTATTTTATTCACATTTGGATTTTCTATTGTCTTTATTATTTTTGGAGCTACTGCAACATTTCTTGGACAATTACTTTTAAGTAACTCCTCAGAACTAAGAATAATTGCTGGTGCAATCATTATCATCTTTTCACTCCATATACTTGGAATTATTAAATTAAATTTTCTTAACTATGAAAAAAGAATTTATACAAGCAACAATAAGGGTGCTGTAGGCTCAATACTTGTTGGGATGGCATTTGGTTTTGGCTGGACACCTTGTATAGGCCCCATACTAGGATCTATTCTTGCATTAGCTTCTACTGAAGAAAGTATTAATCAAGGTATATTATTATTGTTGTTCTATTCTTTAGGACTAGCAATACCATTTATTTTATCGGGATATTTAATTCAAAAGTTTTTAGTATTTTCAAAAAATTTTAAAAAGAATATTAATATAGTTTCAAAAGTAGGTGGAGCGGTTTTGCTTATTACAGGAATTTTAATAATTACCAATAAATTGCAAGCTCTTGGGTATTATATTTTTAATGTCTTTCCATTTTTGCAAAATTTAGGTTAATAATAATTATTTAACAAAATGAGAAATCAAAGTTTATTACAGCAAAAATTATTAGATAAAGTTTTCGTGTATACTGCTGAAACAACTCCACCAGATGCATCTAACAAAGAAACATTGTTAAAAAATGTGATGCCATTAAAAGGAGTAGCTGATGCAGTTAATGTCACAGATAGTCCAGGTGCAAAAGCACATATGTCTTCATTAACAGCCGCAATTATTCTTGCTCAGAATGGTATAGATACAATATTACAATTAACTGTAAGAGACAGAAATCGTTTAGCTTTGCAGGGAGATTTGATAGGAGCATCAGCTTTAGGTGTAAATAATATACTTTGTTTAAAAGGAGATGATCCAAAAAATGGCGATCAACCAGAAACCAAAATTGTAAATGATATTGATAGCCTAACATTAGTTTCTATCGCAAATATGATGCGTAAAGAAAAAAAATTTCCGTCCGGAAGAGTAATTGACCCTTCTCCAAAATTATTTATAGGAGGGGCAGAAGTGCCAACCCAAGGAAAACCCAATCCCAAAAAAATTTTAGAAAAAATAAACAAAGGTGTAGATTTTTTTCAAACTCAGTATGTTTTTGGTGTAAAGTTATTAGAAGAATATATGAAAGTGTTAGGTGACGAAGGAATTTTAGAAAAAACAAATTTCATAATTGGGTTAGGGCCATTTGCTTCAGCAAAGAGCGCAAGATGGATGAATGAAAATTTATTTGGTGTTGATGTGCCAGAACAAATCATTAAGAGATTAGAAGGAGCAGAAAATCAAAAAAAAGAAAGTAAAAAAATATGTATAGAGCTAATAGATAATTTTCGTAATATTCAAGGAGTAAAAGGAGTTCATCTTATGGGCCATAAAAAAGAAGAAGTTATAAACGAAATTATAATGGAATCAAAAAAATAAAAAAAAGTATTTATAGAGTTAAAATTTTTGATAACAATCCATCTTTGTCAGTATAACAACCTTGTAACCATCGACTACCCGATCCATAATAAGCAGTTCTTGCATGAAGAACTCTTGTATTATCAACTATAAAACAATCTCCTGGGTTTAATTTAAAATTTACACTCATTTTTGGATCATCAATTATGCTAGAAAATTTTCTATAAGCTTTATAGTAATCATCCATATCACGATAAGGAATATCAGTGATAGGGGCTATAGAACGGTTATTAAAATGAACTGCTATTAGTTCTCTATCAGATGATAAGGTAATTATTGGAAATCGAGATTTTAAATGAACATCTTTTTTTATTTTAAATTCGAAACGTGAACAATATTTTGAAAGCAAATTAAAATATTTTTTGTTTTCTTTTTTTAATCTTAGTGCAGCTTTAAAACCGTCTACAACTTTAGAATCGCCACCTTTGGTTGAACTTTTTAGACAATGAAGGATTTGTATTGTTGGCACTGGATCTCTATAAGGATTATCTGTATGTGCTTTCAAAGCAAGATTTGTATATGCTAGATTAACTGCGTTTGTTTTTGATTTTACGTCAAACCATTTACCATAATTAGTTTCACGCACATACCCAAAAAGTTTTGCTATTTTTATAACTGTTCCAGATTTTTTTTCACAACCAATCATTTTTGCAAAACCATAACAATTAAGAGACTTAAGCCATTTATGAAATGATTTTTTATTTGATTTGGCTGTTTTGTAATTAATTATTGGAATGTTTTTTAAAGAAGCCTTTATCCAAGTTTTTAAATCAGGATCAATCCAAACTTTTGAATTGCTCTGTTTTTTATCATAAGCATGCTTTTCAAGCCAACTAGAAGAAAATTTGACTTGTTTTTTTTTAGGTAAAAAATTTATAATAATTTCTTTACCTTTTTTGCTGAGTGAAGCAGATTTAATATAGGTTGTAATAGGTATATCAGAGATAGAAATTAAACGTTGGCCATTTTTTTTATCTCTTGTTTTGGAATCTAAAGCATTATCTCTTAACCAAGTAGAATGATAACGAAGAGGTGTTTTGTTTTTTCGAGACAAAAGAATAGCTTTTCCAGAATTTATAACTTTGACCGATTTAAATAAACTCATCTTATTTGTTAGTAAGTAATTTTTAATTTTTTTTTTTATTAAATACTATCATAACTATTAAATACTATCATAACCACTCCAAGAAGAATAATAGCACCACCAATAAATAATTCTTTAGTTGGTTCTTCTCCAAGAATAAAAATAGCAGCTAATAATCCAGTAGGAGGTATACCCATAGTAACTATAGGTAGAACTTTGTATATAGGGTTATTTTTTAAAACATAATAGAAACACCCATAAGATATTGGCTGCATAATAAATCCTAAAAAAATTACAATTATCCAACTATTAAAATTTGCTGTTTTAAAGTAGTTAATTGTATTTCCATCAAAAATAGCAGAAAGAGCTATTAATATTGGACCAGAAAATAAAGCTAACCACGCAACAAGAGCTATTGGATTTATTTCTTTACTTAATGGCTTGACTAAAACTTGTCCTAAAGCCCAAATACCCGCTCCCGCAAACACTAAGGTCGCGCCAATAAATTTACCATCTAAATTAGGTGTGCCAGTTAAAATATAAACCCCAATTAATGCGATACTTATTCCTATTATACTTCTAATAGTTGGTTTTTCTTTAAGTATAAGATATGCAAATATTACTCCAAATGGAACTTCCATTTGAACAAGTAATACTGCCGCTGAAGCATCTATCATGTTTAAACCCGTGAATGTAATAGAATATTGCAATGTATTGGCTATTAAAGAGACAAAAAATATTTTTTTAAGGAAACCTCTTGGTATTGGAAACCACCAGATTAAAATTGATGCTGCAAAAATAAATCTTAACCCCATCAAAAGCATAGGAGGAAAATATTCCATTGCTGGTTTAGCAATCACAAAACCAAAACCTAAAAGAATTGGAACTAAGCTAGCTAAAAATGTATCTTTAAAATTCAAGATTTACTCTCATAAATAGATTTTGAGAGCATTGATATTCTATTTTATTGGAATTTGTTTTTTTGGGTCGTAAAATGGTAATGGTACTACTACTGCTTCTAAATTTGCATATGGAGATCTAATTGTAAATTTAGTGTCATTTTTTGCATAATTTATAGGGATAAAAGCATAACCAATATTTTTTTCTAATCTTGGCGAATAACACTTAGATGTAACATAACCGATTTCATTTTTATCATCAAATATAGGCCAATGATCAGGTACAAAGTAGCCAGGTGTATACTCTGGTGGAACAACTTTGCTTATAGGGTCTCCAAGGATTTCTATACCAACTAATTTTCTTTTTATTCCTTCTTGCTTAATTTTTTTAAGTGCTTCTTTTCCCACAAAGTCAGCTTCCATTTCAAGATCAACCAATCTATCCATTCCAATCTCAAAAGGATTATCAGTTACTCTCATATCTTGAAAATAGGAAAAAATTCCTGCCTCAACTCTTCTTATTTGAGAAGGGCCAGTTGGTGCAATTTTATATTTTTTACCTGCTGCCATTATTATCTCGTATAAATCAGCTCCTTTTTTTCCATCACGAAGGTAAACTTCATAACCAATTTCACCACTCCAACCTGTTCTTGATACAACAACAGGTATTCCTTTTAAATCTGTTTGTTTGCACCAGTAATACTTTAAATCATTAATCCAAGATCCAAATAATTCATTCATCAAAGCTCTTGATTTTGGACCTTGTACTTGCAAAGGAGAGACATCTGGTTCTCTAAGCTCTATATCATATTTATCCTTGCCAGCTACTCCCATAGCCCAAAGTAAAAGATCGCTATCAGAAATAGAATACCACCAATGGTCTTCAGCGAGTCTTAATAAAATCGGATCACTAAGGATGCCACCTTCATAATTTGTATTTAATACATATTTGCATTGATCAACTTGACAATCAGATAAATTCCTTGGAGTTAATAATTGTGTAAATTTCGTTGCATCAGGACCTTTAATTTCAACTTGTCTTTCAACAGCAACATCCCAAAGTGTTACGTCATTAACTAAACTCCAAAAATCCTTTTCTGGTGTATTATAATAAACTGGAAAATACATATGATTGTAAGTCGTATATTCCTTACAACCCCATTTTAAAGTTGATTCGAAGAAGGGTGATTTTCTAATTCTAGTTCCAAAGCCCAGATAAGGTTTCGGAGGAGTGTTACTTCTTGTTGCCATAAATTTACACTAAAAATAGAAAGTTGCTTTAATTTGTTTCAACTGTCAATAAAATTAATTTAAGACTTCAATTTTTTATTCTGGGGGTCGTAGGCTGGTGCATTCAAGATTTTTGCTTTTTTTTTTTGTCCTTGAATTTCTACAAAGAGTTCAACGTCGTCTTTTGCTAACCCAGAATGGACATAAGCGAAAGCAAGACTTTTGTTTATTCTAAACCCATAGCCGCCTGAAGTTACCACACCAACTATCTTATTGTTATGATATACAGGCTCATTTCCTCTCGCATCCGCATCATCAACATCGATCTCAAGATAAACTATTTTAATGTCAACTCCTGATTGTAGTTTTTCTCTAAGGACTTGAGATCCAATAAAGTTACTTTTTTTATTTAAATTAAAAAAACGATCCATACCAGCTTCAACCAAGCTAATTTCACCTGTTAATTCAGCTCCCCAACCACGATACGCCTTTTCCATTCGCAATGAGTTAACAGCATAAGTTCCAAAATTAGTGATGTTGTCTTTTTTACCAACTTCATAAATAGCATCATATAAAAGTTCCATTTGTTTTATGGGATGATGTAATTCCCAACCCAATTCTCCCATGTAATTAATTCTAAGAGCTCTTAAGGGTACTTTATTTATTTCTATTTCTTTTCCAGTTAACCAAGGAAAATTTTTATTATCCAAACTTTCTGAAGTTAATTGTGATAAAATATTTCTAGATTTTGGTCCTACTAAAACGAGAACTCCATAATCTTCAGTTATATTTTTTATTTCAACTTTTTCGTCTTTGTTAACATTGTGATTAAACCAATCTAAATCTCTTATTTCAGAAGCTGTAGATGATAGAACATAAAATTTATTATTTGGTAATCGAGTTATAGTCAGTTCGCTTTGTATTCTGCCTATTTTGTTAAGCGTGTGAGCAAGTATAATTTTACCTTCTTTTTTTGGAATTGAATTTGCGCATAAACGATCTAAATAGGACTCTCCATCTTTTCCTTGAATTTCATATTTTGCAAAGGTACTTAAGTCTAAAATACCAACGTTATTTTGGACATTTTCACATTCTTTTTGGACATAAGAAAATGCATTAGATCTTTTAAAACTATATTCTTCTTTCATTCCAGGTTTTGTAAACCATGTAGGTTTTTCCCAACCATAACTATCTAGATACATAGCACCCATATCTTTCAATTTTTTGTATATTGGTGTCGTTTTATTAGGTCTACCAAGCTCAATACTTTCATTTGGCATAGGCGTTACATACATTCTTTTGTACTGATCTGTTGATTTTTCAATTGCATATTTTTTTGTTACCCAGCTCATGTATCTTCTTGGTTCAAATTCCAGCATATTAATTTCAGAATCTCCGTAAACAATCCATTGAGCCAAATATTTTCCGATTCCTCCTCCTTGAGCAATTCCTATGCTTGCAGCACAAGCCATCCAAAAATTTTTCAATCCAGGTGCAGGTCCGGCTAAAAAGTTATCATCAGGCGTATGAGTAATTGGTCCACAAATAATTTTTTTAATTCCAACATCTTTAAACTGAGGAATTCTGTTCATTCCTATTTCTAAATGTTTTTCAATTCTATCAAGTTCAGGCTCTAACAATTCCATGTCAAACTTCCAATCCATTCCATTTAAAGCCCAAGGTTTTGCATCCATTTCATAAGGACCAATCAACAAACCATTACCTTCTTGTCTTAGATAAGCAGAAGCTTCGGGATCTCTAGTGACAGGTAATTCTTTTGTTAGTTTTTTTATTTCTGGATGTTCGTCTGTTACTAAATAATGATGTATCATATTTATGCTTGGTATATTTTTTAATCCAACCATTTCACCAACTTCTGGACAAAAACTTCCAGCTGCATTAACAACATGCTCACAGATAATATCTCCATTTTCAGTCATTACTTTCCATTCACCTGAAGGAAGTAATGAAATATTGATCACTCTATTTTTTCTGTATATTTTAGCACCACCATTTCTAGCTCCTTTAGCCATTGCATTTGTTGTGCTTGTTGGATCAGTGTGACCATCTTCTGGGGTATAAAATGCACCAATAATTCCATCTAAATTTATAAAAGGATGTATTTTTAGAATTTCATTAGGAGAAATTATTTCTGCAGGTGCTCCGACATTGTCTAAAATTCCTTTAATATAACGAAACCATTCAATATCTTCTTGTTTATATGCAAGTCTTAAACTACCACATTCATGAAAACCTGTAGCTTGGTCTGTCTCTTTTTCTAATTGTTTGTAAAGATTTGTGGAATGCAAATGAACTTTTGCTAAATTATAACTTCCTATCATGTGAGGACATTGTCCTGCAGCATGCCAAGTAGAACCAGAAGTAAGTTCTCCTTTTTCAATTAATACTATGTCTTTCCATCCTTCTTTGGTGAGATGATACAACAAGCTTACGCCTAAAATCCCTCCACCTACTATTACTAACTTTGTATGTGATTGAATTTTTTCCATGAATTATACTACTTCAATTATAACGACGTTTTCGCAAGAATTATTTAATTTTAAGCTTTAATCAAGTTAAATTAAATAGTAATAGAGCTGATCATGTCTGCTACAAAATTCAAAAACTACAGACTTTATTACAATTTTCTTAATGCATTAGCTAAAGAGCTGACAAAATTTTATTACAAAAAATTGGATAGATCTTTTAGAGTAATAAACAAGAGTAAGAAAAAAGGGTATGATCCGGTAACTCAAGCTGATAGAGAATTTGAAAAGTTTATTAGATTAAGAATCAAAAGAAGATTCTCTAATCATCAAGTAATAGGTGAAGAATTTGGTTATAAGAAAACAAAAAGTGATTATACTTGGGTGTTAGATCCTATAGATGGAACGAGGTCTTTTATAACAGGTAACCCAACCTGGGGCAATTTAATATCTTTAAATTATAAAGGAAGACCAGTAATGGGATTAGCTAATTTTCCTAAACTAAATAAATATTATTTAAACTATTCTAATAAAAAAGCTTACGTTTTTGAAAAAGGAAAAAAGAAAAAACTAAGTGTAAATAAAAAAACTGCTTTTGCTCAAGCGAAAATTTCAGGTGCATTTCATGGATGGCTTTCATTAAATAAACAAAAAAAAATTCCAAAAGTTCTAAAATTAATGCAATTTCCTTGCTTTGATGCTTTAACTTACTGTCATTTGTGTGAAGGCAGAATAGATATTGTTTTACAATGCATAAATCAAATATGGGATATTCATCCAATTATACCTATCGCTAAAGCTTCCGGTGGAATTATTTCTACTTGGAAAAACGAAGATGCAGTTAAAGCTGGAAATATTTTATTGTCTTCAAATAATATAATTCATGGTAAAATGTTAAAACTTTTAAAACCTGCGCTTAAATAATGGAAGTGATTGTTTTACAACATATTAAAATAGAAGATCCGGGATATATTAAAGATCTAATGATTGCAGACGGTGTAAAACTTACCACTATTGAATTAGATGAAGGGGATCGTATTCCAAATGATATTGCAAAATTTGACGCAATGTTTTGTATGGGTGGACCAATGGATACGTGGATGGAAAATGATTACCCATGGCTGATAGATGAAAAAAAAAGAATAAAAGAATTTGTTGTAGATTTAAAAAAACCTTATTTAGGTTTTTGTTTAGGTTGTCAATTATTGGGAGAAGTGATTGGGGGAAAAGTTGTTAAATCAAATAATTCTGAAATAGGAATGTTAAATATAGATTTTTATGAAAATAAAAAAAATGATTTATTATTTTCTAAATTTCCAGAAAAAATTACCTCTTTGCAGTGGCATTCATATGAAGTGAGAAATTTAGAAAGTAATAAAAATGTAACCCTAATAGCCTCATCTCCTGAAACAAAATATCAAATTTTTAAATACCAAAATCATGCATACGGAATTCAATTTCATATTGAGGTAAAAGATACAACTGTAAATGATTGGGGGTGTGTTCCAGAATATAAATCTGCACTAGAAAAACAATTAGGCAAAGGAGCATTAGAAAAATTTGATAAAGAGGCTCAAAATAATATACAAAACATGAACAGTTACTCTAAAATCCTTTACGAGAATTTTAAAAGATTAATTAAGTAAAATTCCATCAAATTCATTGAATTTAAAGCTTGAGAAAAGGATTAAATACATCCTATACTCTCTTTTTTAAAGAGAGGTAAAATGAGAATAAAAAATCTATGTAAATTTATATTAACTTTACTATTTGTTTTTGGATTTTCATCTGCTTGGGCAGCAAATACAATTAAGTGGTCAATGAAAGGCGATAGCTTAACACTTGATCCACATGCTCAAAATGAAGGACCAACGACAATGGTATCAAGACAAGTATATGAGGCGCTTGTTACAAGAGGAATTGACATGTCAATTGGACCTCAGCTAGCAACTGACTGGAAAGCTACAAATCCAACAACTTGGGTTTTTAATCTTAGAACAGATGTAACTTTTCATAATGGAGATAAGATGACATCAGAAGATGTTGTGTTTAGTTTATTAAGAGCTCAACAACCAACGTCTGACTTTAAAGAATATATTAGTACTATTACATCAGTTAAAGCACTTGATGATTATACTGTTGAAATTCAAACAAGAGATCCAAATCCAATTCTTTTGAATCAACTATGCAGGACAAGAAACATTTTCAGCAACTAACGCAATGGGAACAGGTCCATTTGAAATCACTTTGAGAGAACCAAATACTAAAACTGTTTTTAAAAAGAATAAAAAATGGTGGGGAACTGTTGAACACAATCTTGATGAAATTCAATTGCTACCTATAGCTAATGCAGCAACAAGAGTTGCAGCATTATTATCTGGAGAAATTGATATTGTCACAGATGCGCCAGTACAAGACTTAGATCGTATTTCTAGTTCAGGTGCCCACAAAGTTATTAGTGTAGAACAAATGCGTACTATCTTTTTAGGTATGGACCAAGCTGCCGATCAACTTAGATCTGGTAACACAGGCGACAATCCTTTTAAAAAGAAAGAAGTTAGACAAGCGTTTTATCAAGCAATTGATATAGAAGCCATTAAAGAAAAAGTAATGAGAGGTTTAAGTTCACCAGCTGGAATAATCACATTTCCTGGCGTAACAGGTTACACTAAGGCACTTGATGAAAGATTGCCGTATGATGTGGCTGCTGCAAAACAACTTCTAGCAGATGCTGGTTATCCAGATGGTTTTGATATTGAACTAAGATGTCCAAATGACAGATATGTAAATGACGAAGCAATTTGTACAGCTGTTGTAGGAATGTTAGGCAAAATAGGCGTGAACGTTTCTTTAAATGCTCAAACTAAAAGCAAACACTTCAAAGAACTTAAAGATGATCAAGGTGACTTTTATATGCTAGGCTGGGGAGTTCCTACTTTAGACAGTCACTATGTATTCCATTATCTATATGAAACTGGCGCAAGCTGGAATAAAGTTAACTTTAGCGATGCTACAGTTGATGCTGCAATTAGAGTAATGGAAGGTGAAGTTGATTTGGATAAAAGAAATGCTGCAATTGCAGATGCTTGGAAAATTGTAAGAGATAACATTGCTTATCTTCCTTTACATCACCAGGTAATTTCATGGGCATCTAAAAGAACTGTAGATGTTCCTATTCGACCAAACAATGAACCTTTGTTTAGATTTTCTAACAAAAGATTCTAAATTAATTAATTATAAGCCCTTTTATTTTTAAAAGGGCTTATAAACTAAAGTTTTCAAAAATTGATTAAGTATACTTTAAAAAGATTGTTTCAATCAGTCTTAGTGATGCTGGTTGTTGCATTCGTATCATTTTCTCTTTTTACTTTCGTTGGTGATCCAATCAATAATATGGTCGGTGAAGAAACTTCCGATGAAGAAAGATCTGAACTTAGAGAAACATTAGGATTGAATGATCCTGTATATGTGCAATTTTCTAGATTTGTAGTTAATGCTTCAAAAGGAGAATTTGGAATATCATATCAATTAAGAAGACCAGTTTCAGAATTAATCTCAGAAAGAATGCCAGCTACTCTTGAACTAGTTATAGTTTCAGCGTTAATTGCATTGATTTCAGGGACTTTATTGGGAGTTTATACAGGAATAAATCGAAAAGGTTTTTTAAGCGATACCATACTGGCTATTTCGTTGCTTGGAGTATCACTCCCCACATTTGTTATAGGTATACTCTTTATATATCTGTTTGCAGTAATTTTAGGAGTACTACCATCTTTTGGAAGGGGCGAGGTAGTTGATCTTGGTTTTTGGTCTACAGGTTTTTTATCAGTATCAGGATTAAAAGCTATAATTCTTCCCTCTGTAACTCTTAGCCTTTTTCAAATGACTTACATTATAAGACTTGTTCGAGCAGAAATGATGGAAATACTGCAAACTGATTATATTAAATTTGCAAGAGCAAGAGGAATAAGTGAAAAAAATATTCATTATAAGCATGCATTAAAAAATGGTTTGATACCTGTTATTACAATTGCAGGAATAAATATTGGAACACTAATAGCTTTTTCAATAATTACAGAAACTGTTTTTCAATGGCCAGGAATGGGTTTTCTTTTTATTCAAGCAGTTAAGTTTGTAGATATACCCATCATGTCTGCTTACTTAGTTTTTATAGCCTTTGTTTTTGTACTGATAAATTTCATAGTTGATATTTTATATTATTTTATTGATCCAAGAATTAGAGTTAAATCGGAGGCAGTCAGTGGATAATCAAGCATCAACTGTATTGAATAGAATTAAAGATAGCGATGTTTATTTTAGTTTTATAAAATCGCCAACAGCTATTGTATCAAGTGTTATTTTAATAATTATTTTTTTCTGCTCTTTTTTTGTTGAACTTGTTGCACCTTTTAACCCATTCGATCCATCTAGCTTATCTTTAATGGATGCATTTACACCACCTTCCTGGTCTGAAAAAGGTGTTGCTAAATTTATTCTAGGAACTGATGGACAAGGTAGAGATATGTTATCAACAATTCTTTATGGATCACGAATTTCTTTAATTGTTGGTTTTTCTGCAATTTTATTCAGCTTAATATTGGGTGTTACCTTAGGTTTAACAGCAGGATATTTTGGTGGAAAATATGAAATGATTGTTATGAGATTAACAGATGTTCAGTTAACAGTTCCAAGTATATTAATGGCTTTATTAGTTGATGGAATAGCAAGAGGTCTTATTTCAAGAGAACTTCATGATGAAATGGCAATTTATGTATTAATTTTTGCTATAGGTATTTCCGAATGGCCCCAATTTGCAAGAGTATCACGTGCTGCAACTTTAGTTGAAAAAAATAAAGATTATGTATCTGCTTCAACAATTATTGGCGTTTCAAATATACTTATAATGTTTAAACATATTCTACCAAATATAATGAGACCAGTTTTGGTAATTGGAACTATAGGACTTGCACTTGCAATTATAGCTGAGTCAACATTAAGCTTTTTGGGAGTAGGTGTGCCACCAACAACACCTTCTTTAGGAACTTTAATTAGAATTGGAAATGATTTTTTATTTTCTGGTGAGTGGTGGATAACTTTCTTTCCAGCAATTTTTTTAGTTATTTTAGCATTTTCAATTAATCTATTAGGAGAT
>LUMJ01000592.1_pt1 | contig 13794 bp, 16 predicted proteins | sample 729631 | NCBI WGS metagenome assembly LUMJ01 (sample SAMN03860266, study PRJNA289734) | marine metagenome | biome: seawater column; feature: ocean; material: water; isolation source: Red Sea water column Station 22 - depth 500m | place: Saudi Arabia: Red Sea | collected 2011-10-15 | depth 500 m | reverse complement strand
GGTTTCACGTACGGTGATTGTGATATTTGGGCTTGGCATGGGTGCGCTAGCTGGAATCTTACTTGGTATGGGATTAAGCTTAGGATTCGTATACTTGGCTATGGGTATCTTAATTGGTTCTGCTGTTATTCCAATTGCATTAACAATTACTTGGTCGAAAACTACTCGTGCAGGCGCAGTAGCAGGTGCACTTATTGGCGTAATGCTATCATTGGCAACATGGACTGGTGTTGCAGCATCAGAAGCTAATGGAGTGGTTGATATTGCATCACTTGGTGGAGCATTCCCAATGTTATATGGTAACGTTGTAGCAATCTTGTCATCTGGCTTAATCTGTGTAGTAATCAGTTTGGCTCAGAACAAGAAGTATGATTGGAAAGACATGAATCCCAAGATGGAAATTGTCGAGGCTGATATGACTGAGAAGGTTAAAGCAGAAATCGCAAAGGCTGAACAAGATGAGGAGACACTAAATAAGGCGTACAAGTTCAGCCTTAAGGGCGGTGGAATTTTGACTTTGATTTGTGTAGTTGCATGGCCAATGCCATTGTACTTCTCTGGTTATGTCTTCGACTTGAGCTTCTATGGATTCTGGGTCGGTATTGCAATCGTTTGGGTATCAATTGCATCATTCTGCATCATCTGTATACCAATAATCGAGGCACGACACGGATTCGCCGCCATTGGTAAATCTAGTGGTAGCGGTCAAAAAGCATCCGAGTAATCGCTAGTAAGATTATAAACTAGATTATCCGATTTTTAATCATGGCTTCGTGTAACGGTTGCGGTGAGGCATTAGGCGTTAAAAAATACAGATTTAATAAAATGTGGAGAATTGGTGGTTATTACTGTAAGCCCTGTATGATGAGGGTTGGTGAAAACTGGGAAAAGAATGGCAGAGTGACAATACCAATGATGCCTTGTGACTTGTGCAGGACCGAATTTTATTTTTTAAAACCTGCATGGCAGGGAACCAAAGAAAGGCATTTTTGTGGCGTATGTTATAGGACTGCAATAAGCGGTGTACTCCCAGACAAAAACAAGGGTGAGGCTCCTGGAAAGATGCCTATTTCAATGATGATCTTTGCTGGTTTGGGTGCATTGATGATGGTTCTAGGAATGATATTTACACTGGTCGGAACATCAGCAGGTGAAATGAATTTGGTTAATCTTTTGTTTGGTGCATTTACAACAGCAGCCGGCTTTATGTTATTGAGACGTACGCTGCGTAATAGGCGCTTGATTGCCGGGGCTTAGTATAAACTATAAAGTCTCGCAAGAGACAACTTTTCTGCAGGATCAACTGTCGCAATTTCACCGTCAACTTTTACCTGATATGTCTCGGGATCAACTTCTATCTTAGGGGTTGCATCATTATACACCATATCCTTCTTTCCAATTTTTCGGCAGTTTTTTACAGGAACAAGCTTTTTCTGAATTTTTAGTTTCTCTTCTAATTTATTATCCAACGCAAGTTGTGAGGTAAATGTAACTGATGTTGTTTGCTTTGCCTTTCCAAGTGCGCCAAACATTGGACGGTAATAAACTGGTTCTGTTGTTGGAATCGACGCATTTGGATCTCCCATCAATGCATACGCAATGAATCCTCCTTTGATTATCAACTTTGGCTTGATACCAAAGAACTGTGGTGTCCATACAACAATATCAGCAATTTTACCAGGTTCAAGTGAACCAACATAGGTAGAAATTCCATGAGTAATGGCAGGGTTGATAGTGATTTTTGCAATGTACCGTTTTACTCTGAGGTTGTCATTTTCTCCAGTTTCTTCAGGCAAACTTCCCTTCATTTTCTTCATCTTATCGGCGGTTTGCCAGTTTCTAGTAGTAACCTCGCCTACCCTGCCCATCGCCTGGCTATCAGATGACATCATACTGATGGCGCCTATATCATGCAAGACATCTTCGGCAGCAATTGTTTCAGCACGTATTCTTGATTCGGCAAAGGACACATCCTCTGGAACTGACGAATTAAGATGATGACAAACCATCATCATATCAAGATGTTCCTGAAGTGTGTTTACGGTATATGGTCGTGTGGGGTTTGTCGATGATGGTAAGATATTTGCTTCTCCTGCTATCTTCATAATATCCGGTGCATGACCACCACCAGCACCTTCTGTATGGTATGTGTGAATGGCTCTTCCAGCGATTGCATTGATGGTATCGTCAACATAACCACATTCGTTTAGTGTATCCGTATGAATTGCAACTTGTGTATCAGTTTTGTCAGCAACATTTAGCGCAGAATTTATTGTGGCAGGAGTTGTTCCCCAGTCCTCATGAAGTTTCAAGCCACATGCTCCAGCCTTAACCTGTTCCAATAATGCCTCTTCTCTGGAATCATTTCCTTTGCACAAGAATCCAAAGTTTAGTGGATATTCTTCTACAGCCTCAATCATTTTGTGTATATTCCATTCTCCAGGTGTGCATGTTGTAGCGTTTGTACCATCAGCAGGACCAGTACCGCCTCCAATCATGGTTGTAACCCCATTACAAATTGCATCAATCGCCTGCTGTGGAGATATAAAATGAATATGGCTGTCAATAGTACCAGGCGTACAAATTGTATGTTCGCCAGAAATTATTTCCGTATTTGAAGAAACAACAATGTCAACATCATCCATAACATTTGGATTTCCAGCGTTACCAACTCCCAAGATCTTTCCATCTTTTATTCCAATGTCTGCCTTGATTATACCTAAGACAGGATCTAAAATTATTGCATTCGTAATTACTAGATCAGCAGATTCTTCGCGCATGACACCACTTGCTTGACCGAGTCCATCACGTGCACTTTTTCCGCCACCAAAAACAAGCTCATCACCATACTTGAGAAGATCTTTTTCTACTTCTATGATCAAATCAGTGTCAGCAAGACGTACTTTATCACCAACTGTTGGACCAAAAAGTTCAACATATCGTTTTCTTGCAATTTCAAGAACCATTTTATCCATCACCTTTTTTAACACTATTCTTGAATCCTTGCTCTGCCGCTTTTTTCAAGGCAGATTCCTTATTTTTTTCAAGTGAACCGCTTACCAGTCCACTAAATCCATAAACAATTTTTTTTCCAGTGTATTCAGTTAGTTGAATATTTTTTGATTCACCAGGTTCAAATCTGACTGATGTACCAGCAGGAATGTTTAGGTGAAAGCCGTATGCTTTTTCTCTCTCAAATTCAAGAGCCTTGTTTGCTTCAAAAAAGTGCGTATGTGAGCCAACTTGTATTGGTCTATCACCCGTATTTGCAACACTAATTTCTACAGTATTTTGTCCTTCGTTTGCTAATATCGGCTCATTTGTGGGAAAATATTCTCCTGGTATCATAATTATCACACAATCGGGTCGTGGACAGTGACCAATTTCGTACCATCCTCAAACGTTGCTTCAACTTGAATTGTATGAATAATATCTACCACACCAGGAAGAACATCATCGTTTGTTAATACTTTTTTCCCAGAGCTCATCAAATCAGAAACTGATTTTCCGTCACGAGCGCCCTCTAAAATATGATCAGCAATAAGTGCTACAGCTTCAGGATGGTTTAATTTTAAACCTCTGGCTTTTCTTTTTCTTGCAACCTCAGCAGCCATAGAAATATGTAATTTATCAATCTCCCTCGGGGTAAGATTCATGTGTAAATTTCCGCTATCTGGTATTTATGTTAAATTATAAACAATTGACTTACCTGATTGTATAAGCTATAACTCATTTTCTAATTAATTATGATTCAATGCCATACGTCTTTGAAATTCCTTATCAGAAATTGATCCAATCTTTTCTTCATAAGAAAACCATTGATAATGTTTCAATTTACCCATCTTATTAGATAAGAAAACAACTTCATTTGAATGGGAAATTTTTTCTAATATGTCTGGTCTGGTTATGTATCCAAATCTGTTTGGACATAGATCAAACCCACAACATTTTACTTCATCAGAATTTGCGTTTTGTATTTTATGTGGATAACCTAAAATGCCTTCCTTATGGTGTAATTTTGTAGCTGGCCATATTTGTTTTCTAACCATCAACAAAAGTTTATCGTGGGTTTCAGCAGGCATTTTACCTTTACCCTTAAAGGTCTTATAAACCACCAGCTCTAAAGGTTTTTTTAATTTCTTCTAGGGACATCATAGCTTAGCTCAATGCCTAAAACAGAAACAAAAAATATAATTTGATAGCTCTGCAAAGTGATCCATGCTAATTGTTAACACTGTTTTGGGAAATATCTACAAAGATAGTAAATTGGCAAAAAAAATTGAAGATGCAAAACAACAGGGAAAATTCAGGCGCCTAACACTGTCTAGAACTGAGATGGAAAAATCACGTTTGAGAAAAAAAACTGATGATGGATTTGATGTAGGATTGGTACTTGACTCGGGGACTAAACTACAGCATGGTGATATTATTTCAGAATCTAATGAAACTATTCTAATCGAACAATTGCCAGAAAAAATACTTACAGTAAAATTTAGAGATAATGATAAAGATCTGTTTCTTTTAATCGGACATATTATAGGAAATAGACACAGACCAATTTCAATCAAAAATGAATCTATTTCATTTCCAATTCATGATGATTCAGAAATGGAATTGTTTGAAAGACTATTCCATGAAGTAATTGATAAAATTGATTTGTCAATAGAGGAACAACGCTTTATTCCACATGTTAGTATGGATGTACATGAACACTGACTTTAGCGATTTAAGTCTGATGCAGATCTCTGACTCGTTTTTTCCTACGGGACTTTATACAATGTCAAATGGTCTGGAAACATTATTTTCTGAAAAACGAATTGCATCATCAGACGAACTTCATGAATTAATACAGATCAATATTATACAGCAAATTGGGCCTGCTGATTGTGTAGCACTTGCTAATGCTTATGATTTTGCTGCAGCAAAAGATGTTGAGAGTATAGTTACATGTGATAAATTGCTGTTTGCAATGAAACTTGTTAAGGAGTTACGCGATGCAACGTGCAGATCTGGAACACAGATGATAAAATGTGTTAATTCTTTTGTTAACAATGACATCTTAAATGAGTATTATGAGGTGGTAAAAAATTCCAAAACACCTGGAACGCATGCTGTAGTTATAGGTGTTGTATCTAATGCATTAGGAATTGAAAAACAAAAGTCGGTATTACATTTTCTTTATGGATTTTCCGTAAGCATGGTTGGTGCAGCACTAAGATTAGGCATGATCGAACACGTTCAAAGTCAAAAGATACTCCATCAATTAAAACCTGTTATTGCAGAAACTTGTAACAAATACATTTCAAAATCATTGGATGAAATGTGGCAATTTGCACCTGAATATGATGTTATACAAATAGAACATGAGCAGACATTTTCTAAAATGTTTATTACATAAAACCAGTCTTTGCTGATATGAAAAAAAGAATTCCGCGTATTGGTATTGGTGGACCCGTAGGATGTGGAAAAAGCATGTTGATTGAAAGGGTTGTACCTATTTTAGCAAAGAAAGGTTATCGAATTAGTATTATTTCAAATGATGTTATTTCTAAGGAAGACGCAGATAGAATGAGACAAAATCTGGCTACTAATCAGGGCTTACTGCCTGAAAATTTAGTAATTGGTCTTGCTACTGGTGGTTGTCCACATACTGCGGTACGTGAAGATCCGTCAATTAATTTGTCTGTAATTGAAGAGATAGAAAACGAACATGGTGATTTGGATTTAATTATAATTGAAAGTGGGGGTGATAATATTACAACCACATTTAGTCCTGCCTTGGCTGATTATTTTATTTATATTATCGATGTTTCAGGCGGTGATAAATATCCGCGAAAAAGAGGATTGGGTATTGAGACATCCGATCTATTGGTTATAAACAAAATTGATCTTGCACCACTGGTAGATGCTAATTTGGATGTAATGGAACATGATGCAAAAACTGTTAGGAAAAATAAACCGTACGTGTTTGTTAACTGCAAAAATGACGATGGTGTTGACACGGTAGCTCGTCACATAATAGAAGATGTGTTATTTGAACAGCCGCCAAAAAAAATAATCACGAATGTAAAATGACTGATCTAAAATTTGTTGAACCTGGTCACATTCCTTCAGAATTCTTGGTATATGACAAAAAAGTAGATCAACTGGATGTTGGCAAAACAGGAAAAGTTGGATACTTGAGAATAAAGCTGGAAAAGGATTCTAAAAAAAATAAAACTGTAGTCACTGATCAATATTCCCAGGTTCCACTTTACACCCAAAGGGCACTTTATTATGATGAATTTCTTCCTGCAATGGCTAATTTGTTCATCATGTCTCCATCAGGCGGAATTTTACAAGGAGATAGATACAGAATGGACATTACGCTAACAAATCAAGCCGTATGTCATATCACAACACAGGGTGCTACACGAATCTATAAAATGAATTCAAACTATGCTACTCAACTGATCAATATCACTGCAAAGAAAGGCTGTTATTTAGAATTCGTACCTGATCAATTAATTCCATATCAAAACTCACGATATTATCAAAAAGTTGAATTAAACATTGAAGATTCTGCAACTCTTGTGTATTCTGAAATATTGACTCCTGGCAGAGCTGCCATGGGCGAATTTTTTTCATACGATACCTGTTATCTAAAAACAATTTGCAGTGACGACAAAAAAATTAAATTTATAGATAATTTTCTTTTAGAACCAAAAAAGCAAAAAATTACAACACTTGGCATCTTCGGAAACCATACCGTTTTAGCATCTATTTACATAATTTCAAAAGACAATTCTATTTTGCAGATTAAAGAGAAAATTAATCTGACACTGCAAAATAATGCTGAAGTGAATGGTGGTTGTAGTATTATGCCATATGACTATGGTTTAGTTGTTAGATTATTAGGAAATTCATCCGAGGAAATTAAAACCACAATTTATGATGTTATTAGAATAGTAAGAAAAGAAATTTTGAATATCTCATTCAGCAGTGTAAGAAAAACTTAAGGTTTTTTCTGTCTACGTTTTTTTATAATTCTAAATCCCAATCTGATAATAAGTAAAACAACCACAATAACTATTGCATAAGTCCATATATCTGCAGTATGTTTATCTTCCTGCTCTCTTTCATCCAATGCTTTTTCCTGGAGTGGTCCCGATTCAAACTCTAGTGCCGCAAATGCAGGAGCTAATGCAATGCTAATGAACAATGAAAGAAATAACGCGTACAAGATAGATTTTTGATACATGATAGGCTTAATCTCAATGCCATTAACAAATCTTTACTCGTGATTGAAACAAAAATCTGCTGAAAGACATAAAATTTCATTCATGCTTTATGCCTAGATAAAAAATGATAAATTAGAACTTTGTTAGGTTAAATTATGATGTTAAATTATGCTGAACCTGTATACCGACCGCCATCTGAAGCAAACTCGCTGATTTTTCAAGTAACAGTAGGTTGTTCATTCAACGAATGCTCATTTTGTGACATGTACAGAAACAAGGAGTATGCAGAAAGATCATGGGATGAGATAAAAGCAGAAATTGACTTGATGGCTAAGCAACTTCCAGACACAACTAGGATTTTTCTTGCAGACGGAGATGCCTTGAATTTATCAACTGATTACATGATCCAAATATTGGAATATCTTTACAAAAATTTTCTAAAATTAGAACGAGTATCTTGTTATGCAATGCCAATGAATTTACTCAAAAAAACTCCCGAAGAATTGAAAAAAATGTATACTGCTGGTCTTAACATGCTCTACTTGGGTATTGAAAGTGGGTCTGATGTTATTTTAAAGAAAATAACAAAAGGTGCTACCTCGAAAACTATCATAAGATCTTGTAGAAAGGCAATAGAAACTGGATTTACACTATCATGCATTATCATTTTAGGGTTGGGTGGTAAAACTTACACTAAGGAGCATGTTAATGGTACTGCACATGTGATTAATGAATCATCACCGCATTATGTTGGTGCACTAACTTTGATTTTAGAAACTGGTGTAAAAGAAGAATTTCTAACCAAGTTTGGAGAGACGTTTTATCCAATCAGTGATGATGAGGCCTTGATTGAACTACACGATTTGGTTCAGCAAATCAACGTTAAAGAAAAAATGGTATTTAGAGCAAATCATGGTTCCAATGCATACAATATAGCTGGAATCTTTCCTCATGAAAAAGATGCGATGCTTGAAAAAATCTCTTGGTTAAAAGAACACCCTGAAAATGTTAGACCAGAAGGCTTTAGAGCTTTCTAAAATTAAATTTTTTCTAGTAATGGTTTCAAGCGTTCAGGCAAATTTGGTAATTCTGTATGGCTTTGGTTATTTTGTAAAATTTCAGGACCGATTCTACGCACACGCTGTGTTCCAATGAGAGTATCAAGATTACGTTGAATATCTTTTTCTGATAAAATATTTTTTAGTTTTTCAACCAATTCTTCTTCCTTTTCATATTTTTCAATCGCATACTGAATTAATGTCATTTTATCGTTCATGGATAATTCGCTCAATTTAAGATACATAATCATATGAGACTAAAAAATATTTTAATTTTAATATGGGTCCACAGGGATTTGAACCCTGGATTTTCGCCGTGTAAGGGCGACGTCATAACCGAGCTAGACCATGGACCCAGCAAAATTCGTTGTTAAAAACCATTTAAACTTTGAGAAATTATTTAGAAACTCAAATTTAATATGAAATTTGCATATCGAATGGAAAAATAAACTAACGAATAATAGTCTAAAATTTCCCATATCATACGATGAATTCGGTAGTTATCGCAAAATTTGGTGGTAGTACAATAGGAGTAGATGGAATATCTATACCAGTAATAATTCAGAGAATTAACTCCATAAGTAAGAATGCCAAAGTAATAGCTGTTTTTTCTGCTCCCTTAACCAGCGTAGAAGGAAAACGTAGATCATTAACAGACGTTGCATTAGATCTTGGAGAAAGAGCAGAAAATGGTGAGATATCTGATTTAATTATTTTAAGAAAAACATATGAAAAAATTATGGAGTTAGTAAGTTCAGAATTTAAAGAAAAGTGTAAAACCACAATCGATGACTGTTTGGACAAGGTTAGGATTGAATTAGAAAAAGCTATGCAAAAGAAGGAGTTTACTGATGAAGTTCGTTCTAAAACTCTGGCGTTTTCTGGCGAAATTTTGATGTCACACATAATGGAATACATCCTACAAAGTAATGGAATAAAATCAAAAGTTGTAGATCTGGATAATTGGCCAATAATAACTGACAGTAATATTGAATCTACAAACTTTCTTGTATCAGAATCCAACAAAAAGGTTGAATTTCTTGAAAGATTGCTTGATCAAAACCAAGTTATAACAATTGGGGGTTTTATAGGCCGTACAAGCGATGGGACTATAACAACATATGAGAGAGGAGGTTCTGACAGGACAGCTGCAGACTTGGGAATTTTGCTACATAGGAAGTTAGACGTTAAAATTGATTTAGAAAAGGACAGTCCTGTTGTTTCAGCAGATCCAAAAATAATTAGTAATGGGTTAACACACGTAGAGAGTCTATCATACAATGAAGCAAGACTAGCTGGAATGTTTGGAATGAATATACTAGACCCTATTGCGATTAAGGAGATTTTAGAAAACGGAGTTTCCATGCAGATAATTATCACAGATATAAGTAATCCTCAAAGCATCACAACAATTGAAAGAAAATCAACCAATAGAAATGGTCATCCAATAAAAATTATTACAGGAAAAAAAAATTGTGCAATTTTAAGAATGGAGGACGAATCGGCACACAAGTTGTTAGAGTCTCTTGAAAACACAAAGAGATACAGTGAGTTTGTAATACTATCACCGTTTACTAAGGATGGAATAAAATTTACCAGGATATTGTTCCTTGATAGTGATTATATTAAAAGAAATGAAAAATATGTTTTGGGGTTTGACGCACTTGCAACAATTACCTATAACAGGGGAGTAATAACATTGATTGGAGATGAAATGTGGCGTGTCCAACAAATTGTTTCAAAAACTAGTGCAAAAATAGGCGAATCTGGACTTAACATACTAAATATAGATGCGCAGGAAGAGACTTCAAGAATAATAGTTGTTGTAGAAGATTCTGGAAATAATATTGAAAAAGCAATTAGTGCAATTCATGAAGAACGCAATAACATCCAATTCGTATAAAGAATGGAAATAATATTGAAAAAGCAATTAGTGCAATTCATGAAGAACGCAATAACATCCAATTCGTATAAAGAACAATTCTTTAAATTACCAAATTTGAATTTCATCATATGAAAGAAGTTGGAAAGATTTGGATGAATGGAAAGTTGGTTCCATTCAAGAATGCAAAAGTGCATGTTCTTACTCATGCTTTACATTACTCAACAGCCGTTTTTGAGGGAATAAGATGTTATAATACACCTGATGGCTCTGCAATCTTCCGATTGCCCGAACATGTTGATAGATTTTTTAATTCCGCTAAATTGTATGGGATGAAAATGCGTTATACAAAAAAGAAAATAATAGATGCCATAATTAAAACAGTAAAAGTTAGTGGATTAAAGGAATGTTACATTAGACCAATAGCTTACTATGGATATGGTACTATGGGTCTAACTCCAACTCTGAATAAAGTTGATGTGGCAATTGCCTGTTGGGAATGGAAGATGGGTGAATCAAAGGCAGGAAAATTTTCTGGAGCTAAATGCAAGATATCTGATTGGATAAGAATAGATTCGAAATCACAACCTATGCTAGCAAAAGCAGCGTCAAATTATGCTAATGCTGCGTTAGCTAGAGTTGATGCATTAAAAAGTGGGTATGATGAAGCAATAATGCTTAACAATAAAAGAAATGTAGCAGAAGGAAGCGCAGAAAATATTTTCATAGTAAAAAACGGTACCATAAAAACTCCTCCATTGGCTGCTGATATTTTAAATGGTATTACAAGGGACAGTGTAATTCAACTGATAAAAGCAGATGGAATTAAATTAATTGAAAAAAACATAACGGTAAAGGAATTATTGAAAGCTGATGAGGTTTTCATGACAGGAACTGCTGCGGAAGTAAAATCTGTAGCAAAAATCAATAAAACATCTATTGGAGATGGTAAACGAGGAAAAATCACAAAAACTCTACAGAAATCGTTTATGGACGTTGTGATGGGCAAAAATGAGAAATTTATCTCGTGGCTACGGTACATTTAGAAATATGTTTTTTACCAAATTAATTTGAGAATTTGTATGGAATTACATTCTGAAAAAGATTCAAATCAACAAGTATGTTGGTTTTGTAAAAAAGGAAGGCATTCAGAATGTATGATTGAGATTCCTATAGATCAAAAGTCCAAGGAACCGGACGATTGTACTTTTAATACCAAGATGATTCTTTGTGAATGTTCTCATTAGTATAGGAATATAATATTTGATTACTAGATTATCACATAATGAATTAAAAGTAAAGACTTGGTGGTAAATTTTCTAAGTTTTTTTATTTATAAAATCAATGATCGTGTTTGCTATAAATTCTCTCTCAGATTCTTTGATCCTATGATGATTTCCTATAAGGAATGAATGCCTCATGACATATTGAGCATTTTTAAGTTTAGAGTTTTTTCTAAATTTGATAATTTTACTAACAGGCTGTTCAAGAATATTTCCAGCCATTACCGGTCTGGTCTCTATCCCAGCTTTTTCTAAATGATTTACTAATTCTTGTTTTGAAAAATAATTATTTTTAATAACAGTTAAAGGATAAAATAGGAATGATTTCCTGTAATGTTTTTTTAATTTAGGTAAAATTAAAAATTCTTCATATGGTGATAGTTTCTCGTTCCAGAAAGTAGCGTTTTTAATCCTGATTTTAACTAGATTCTCTAGTTTTTTAATTTGATGAATACCAAAAGCTCCCTGTAATTCTGTTGGTCTAAAATTGTAACCTGTATTTACAAATAGAAATCTAGGATCAATTTTTTGGTATTTTTTTTCTAAAGTTTTCTTAGAAGATAGATCTCTTACCCAACCAAATGTCCTCAAAGATTTTCCTAATTCATATAATGTTTTATTGCTAGTAAGTACCATACCCCCTTCCATTGTTGTAATATGGTGTGAAGCGAAAAAGCTAAATGTAGATAAATCATGTTTTTTTACAATTTTTTTGATCTTTTTCATATCACATGGATTGCCCAAAAGATGTACAAGCATCACAGCTTTAGTTTTTTTTGTAATAGCATTCTCTATTTCATCAACATTTATGCTAAAATCATCAAGATTCACATCTACAAATTTAGGAATAGCACCAACATTTGATATTGGGTAAACCGTTGTAGGCCAAGTTACTGCAGGGGTTATTATCTCATCATTATTTTTAATGCGTTTGTTTCCAAGGTGTGGGTTTGTTAGTATTGATAACGCAAGAAGATTAGCAGAAGAACCAGAATTTACCATGATCGAATATTTTGTTCCAACATACTTTCCAAATTCCCTTTCAAATTTTCTTACTTTTTTACCCATTGTAGTTTGTAAGTTAACCATCGAATCCAATGCTTCACATACTTCTTCAGCATTATATGGAGGAAATGCAAGTGGAATTTTTGATTTTCCAGGTACGAATTTTCTTTGATTTTTCTCTAAATCTATAAAATGATTTCTAATATTTTTTTTTGCAGTTTTGATTCTACTCATTTAATTTTTAAAAATTAGTTTTAGAATCTAAGTCTTATGATTGTTAGATTAGTTTTGATTTTTGAGTATAATTCAGTATTATGACATTTATAACCGAAATAGAGTTTCGAAATCATGACTAATAGCGAACTATCAAATTTAAAAAATAAAGAAATTTTAGTCACAGGGGGATGTGGTTTTATTGGTTCTGAAATTGTTAAACAACTATCACTGGCTGGAGCCAATGTAACAATTATAGATAATTTATCATCTGGAAAGGAGAAATATATTCAAGGTCTTTCGAATGTTAAATTAACCACTGCAGATCTTTTAGATGATCATGCAATAGAGTCTGTTGTTAAAGATAAAGAATATGTTATTAATAATGCTGCTTTACCTTTCATACCAGACTCTTACTATATTCCAAAAAAATTCTTTGATGTTAATGTGAATGCTACTATATCTCTGGCACTTGCCGTCATTAAAGAAAAAAAAGCAAAAAGGTTTGTACATATTTCTTCTAGTGAAATTTATGGAACGGCAAGATATACACCAATGGATGAGAATCATCAAACAACACCTCAATCTACATATGCTGTCAGCAAACTTGCAGGTGAACGAGTAATCTTTACTATGCATAAGGAACATAATCTTCCTGCAGTTATAATTAGACCATTTAATTCCTTTGGACCAAACATAACACAACCTTACATTATTCCGGAAATTATAACCCAAATAATGAAAGGTGATGTAGTAAAATTAGGAAACTTGAACGCAAAACGTGATCTGACTTATGTCTCAGACACTGCGAGGGGAATAATTCTTGCACTAACTAAGGAAGATATAATCGGTGAAGTGATAAACATAGGAAGTCAAAGATCATACTCCATCAGAGATCTTGTCAATCTGATTTCAGAAATTATGGGCAAAAACGTTTCAATAGAAGTTGATTCGTCACGATTTAGACCATATGATGTTGATACACTTGTTTGTAATTTTGATCGTGCAACCAGATTGCTAGGATGGAAACCTGAAATAACGGTAAGGGAAGGTCTTGAAACTACAATAGAATGGGTAAAAAAGAACGACATAAAGTTCAGTGCACCATTTGAAGGCTGGCCACGATCATACAG
>LUMJ01001302.1_pt1 | contig 13795 bp, 16 predicted proteins | sample 729631 | NCBI WGS metagenome assembly LUMJ01 (sample SAMN03860266, study PRJNA289734) | marine metagenome | biome: seawater column; feature: ocean; material: water; isolation source: Red Sea water column Station 22 - depth 500m | place: Saudi Arabia: Red Sea | collected 2011-10-15 | depth 500 m | reverse complement strand
CAAAAAAGACTGTTCCGCTAGCTGTTCCGCTATGGCGTTTCAAGATGTCCCTCATAAAGATCAGCATCGTATACTACACCATGTCAAAACAACAATACAGATCCGAAATGGGTATCATGGGTGATATTCTTGATGTAACTAGAAACGGAGGTCAAAATGGTGTTATTGTATCCGCAATATCCCGAAAAGCTAACCTCTCTCATTACGCTGTCCTAGACAAGTGTGATAGACTAGTTAATGCTGGCTTGATGGAATCCTATAGAAATGATAGAAACAGACTCTTTAGGGTTACAGAAAAAGGCCTAGACTTTGTCAAAGAGTTCCAGCGATTCCAATTTCTGGTCGAATCAATGAATCTAAGGTAATAGACCATGAGATTGCACCTAGTCAGTGCAAAAAAGCATGAATCCTTGGTGAAGGGAATGCTTTTTGTAAGGAGTATGGATATCCTCACATCAATGGTAAGAATACCAATTATTGTACTGGGGCTATTATTGGTTGCACTAACCATTCCTATTCAACAATCTTTAGCTTCAAGCCGAACCCTTGATTTTACTATTTATTCAGATGGTTCTACTCATGTATTTTATGAACTAGAATCTGATCCACTCGAACTAGAAACAACAGTTAAACTTTTTGGAAATACAATAGAAAACATTACTATTTTTGACGAGGATGGTTTCATTCTCTCTAATGAGCTTCATGATAACATAGCTGTAATTGAAACATTTGGTGCCTCTCAGTATTCATTGTTGATGCCAAAGGATACGGTAATTGTAGAAATGAATAGCTTTCCTATTAGCATGCAGGTGGAGGATGGTCAATCATATTTGGTTTTGCCTAAGGGTCAAACAAACATTAGCTATTACTTTAGCACACTAGCTTCTGCACAATCTGTTGAACCACCTGTTTCACCAACCCAAGAAGTTGCACAAGACAACTCGTCAATCCTATACGTGGGTGTAATTATAGCTGCAATTGTAGGCGTTGCAGCTGTGGTAGCGATAAAAAAGAGAACCTCATCTGCTGAAATAGTTAAAACTATTCAGAAAGAAACTGAACCGGAACAGCAAATTGACGCTAAAACCATCTTTGATTCTAAACCAGATTTGAGAGAAGACGATAAAGAGATAATTAATTTTCTTACGGAAAATGGAGGTCAAGCTTATGAAAGTGAATTACGAAAAAGATTTCTTCAACCACGTACTACCATGTGGCGAGCTGTAAAGCGGCTAGAAAGACAGGAGATTATAGAGATTGTAAAAAAAGACATGCAGAATCTTGTAAAACTGAAAACTAAATTGGGTGATGCCGATGAATAAACTAGCTATTATCTTCTTGTTATTTTTGACAGCCAGTATGGCCTTCACTACTCCAAATATAGTGCATGCAGATTCTCAGCTTCTGTCCCTTGTAACAATAATTGAGAATGCTAGAGGGCACATAAAATCTGATATTCAAAGTACAGGTAATATTCCTGAAGAAGTTTACCGGTTATACGATGAAGGTAACAAAGCAGCCAACCTGTTAATCAAAGCTGTAGAAAAGGAAGATACTGTATCATCAAAACAGCACTTTATCGCCGCAATGACCGCCTTTAAGAAAATTAGTATAATTATTGCGAATCTTGAATCTGAAAAAGTAGAAAAAACGGTACCAGTTCAGGGTTTATTAATAAAAAAGTACGAATCGAATGTTAAAAAATTAAAGATAATAGCAGACAGACTAAATGCAGATATTAATTTCCAGCAGATAGATCAGTTACTTACTTTAGCTAAATCGAATTATGCACAAAATGAATTCAAGCAAAACGAGCAGATTCTTAGTAAGATTACGACTGAAGGAAAGCAAATTAATAAAATACTATATGAAATAAATCAGCAGAACCAAATTCATAAAGCAAAACTTTTTGCGCAAAAATATACTGAAAGAATTAACAACTTAATAGCACAAGCAACAAAAATCGGTTTACTTCAAAATGCTCAGGAACTTGAAAGGACCAAAATGCATCTTTTGAATGCTAATACTACTAGCCAGATATCACAAAATATTAAAATCGTTATTATTATACAACAAAAACTAGAAGGTGTTCAAGAAATACATGAATCAAAACTTCTTCACATTAAATCAACACTAGATTCTTTGGAACAAAAAGCAAAAAGTCTATCCCATGATATTGTAGAAAGCAATGCTTCTGGTCATTTTCTCAAGAAGGCTTTTTATCTGATTGACGGAGCTAAGAAAGATCTGCAAGGCAATCCGGATTTAGCACTTAAAAAAATAAATGTGATTAAAGATATACTCACAAAAGTTGAGAAGATGATTTACATATCATCATAAACTTCATATACATTTTCAAAAGGTATTGAGATACATGGCGTCAAAAAAAATTATTGTTGGAATTGGAACTCCGATGATCATTACAGGTTTTCTAATTGCCATTTTTTGGGCACCGATTGTTGGTGATGTTAAAGAAACAGTTGAGTTTGTTGGTAGTTTGATTGGTATTATAGGCGTTATCTTGTTTATTGCCGGATTATTTTATACTAAAGAACCGGTAATGGCTTAACTGAAATAGATTTTCATTAATTTATCAGATTAAATAAATAACCAACATAGTATGGAAAAACATTTGAAAACTAGAATTTTTGAAATTTTTACTTCCGTCGAGGGAGAAGGAATACTTTATGGTACCAAGACATTATTCGTCAGACTCGCTGGATGCCCTTATTCTTGTTTTTATTGTGATACACTAGATGCACTTCCTCTGGATTCGGGTAAAGAATATTCAATTAACGAGGCATGCAATCTAATAGATAGGAATCTTCAAGAAAATACCTACAAAGTTAATTTTACTGGAGGCGAACCACTTATTCAATATGAGGCGGTAAGTGAACTTGCAAAGCATACCAAATCAAGAGGCATTCCAACATATTTAGAATCTGCATGTTTTGATTCGCAAAAATTCTTGCATGTTTTACCGTCAATCGATTTTGTTAAAATTGAATTCAAAACAATAGATTCAGAATTTATTGACGAAAAACATTATCCTGAGTTAGTTAGAAACACACTGGAATGTCTTCAGGCAGCAATTAAGGCTAAAAAAATAACCTACATTAAGATAGTTGTAAGCTCAAAAACCAAGATGGGATCATTTAAAGCTCTTTTGGGCAAAATATTCGATTCCATTTCTAAGCAAAATATTTCTGGGTTCATAATTCAGCCTACTAGTAGCATTTTGGAACCAACCCTGGATCAATTATTGGAATTTTATGACGCTGTCTATCCATATTATAATGAAGTAAGAGTAGTACCACAACTGCACAAAATAATTAACGCTCCATAAATGTCTGATTTTTGATATTGAAATACTCCAGATGGTGAAATTATAAATATAGTGAATTAGTTTTTGGTTGTTGTATTTACATGGATAATGAGAGAGTAAAGAAGCTCATAAGAGAACTAATCATAGAAATTGGCGAAGACCCTACAAGAGAGGGGCTTTGTAATACACCCGAACGTATTGCAAGTGCCTATAAAGAAATCTTTAGTGGGTATGATTCTAATTCTGAGCTCTCTGTACAATTTTCAGAAGATTCTGAATCTGTAGTGATAAGAGACATTCAATTCTATTCCATGTGTGAACACCACATGCTACCATTTTTTGGAAAAATTCAGCTAGCTTATTCTCCAAATGGAAGGGTTTTTGGTATATCAAAATTGGTTCGTTTGGTTGAAAAGTATTCCAGAAGATTGCAAATTCAGGAAAGAATGACAAAAAACATAGCAGATGAATTGTTTTCTAATGGAGTTAAAGGAGTTGCTGTGATAGCACAGGCAGAGCATCTTTGCATGAAAATGAGAGGAGTACGAAATAATGCAAATGTAACAACCGCTGCTTTTCGAGGAATTTTTGAGAAAAAAGAAGAAAAAGAGAGTATCATACAGATAATTAAAAATCCTTCAAAATTATCTTCACTCTAATAATTCTGAAAAATTAAATAATCAATCAATTAGTCCAGATCTATGGTAGGACGAGATAATGCTCATATTCCAAGGGAATCTTGGCCTGTTTTTACTTGGTTTATGATCGAATTTGCCATTGTTTTTGCGGTAGCAAATCTAATTGCTTTTCAATTAATGCCAACAATTAGAGAAATGGTTACAGAACAATCTCTTTTACTTTGTGAACAGGTATCACATCAGATAAAATGTAGTTTATCAGAGGATGCATTGCCAGATGAAGGGATGTTAAACTGGATCTACTGGGGTATTGTGGGTGGAATATTTCTTGGTTGGTATCTGATTATTAGAGGGGGAATTCTTAAAAAACCAATACTTGGAAATCGTTACAAATCATAATTACACAAGATAAGACGTTTTATCTTCAATACCTGCTTCTAGAAACGCAGATTTTCGGTTATTACATGATTCACATTTACCACACTGTATTTTTCCGTCCTTGTAACAACTCCAAGTATTGAAAATATTATCTCCCAAAACATCATAGCCTTTTTTTAATAACTGTTTTTTTGATAATTTTGCCTTATATGGTGACCAAATTTGTATTCTTTTTCGAATTCCTGATTTAATGCCGTCTATCTCTCCCTGATTAAACGAAGACTCGATTTTTTTTGAGAAGGCTGGTCTACAATCTGGATAGTTTTTGTCGCCTGTATGTGCACCATATGCAACTAAAGATGCATTTAATGAAAAAGCCCAGGCGGTTGCAATTGATAAGAAAATTCCGTTTCTGATAGGCACAACAATTGCATAGTTAAATTTACTAGGAATTTTTTTCTTTGAACTTGTAAGTACGTTTGTGTCTCCATACAATTCCTTCATGAAATTGATATCTACAATTTTATGATCTTTTAACCCAAGGATTTTTGCAAATAACTTAGCTTTTTTTATTTCCTGATTTGCTTTTTGACCATACAAAAAAGAAATACCATATAACTCATATTTTGACTTCAAATACGTACATGTACTAACAGAATCAATTCCTCCACTAAAAACTACCACTGCTTTTTTCATTTTAAGCTCTAATCTTAGGACCAGTACTAGGTTTACAAATAATTATGTCACAACCTATCTTCGCAGAACTAAACCCCTTTTCCATAGACTTCCCAATCTTCTTTATATTTTGAGATTTTTTACAGAAAGCTATTACAGATGGTCCTGCACCACTTATAGTGACACCTAAGGCTCCTGCATTAAGTGCATTATTCTTTACTTTTGAAAAACCTGGAATCAAATGTTTTCTAGCTGGTTCAACAATTACATCTTGAATAGATCTTCCAATAAGATCCGTATCTTTAATTAAAAATCCTGAAACAATATTAGCAGCATTTGAGAGATTCACTGTTAAATCCGATAATTTAACAGTCTTTGGAATTACAGCTCTAGAAATCTTTGTTTTTTTCTTTGGCACTTTTAATTGTGGAATCGCTACACATAAGACTAAATCTTTTGGTGGATCTAATCTAAGAACATCAAATGGTTTTATTTTTACTACCACAAATCCGCCTAGTAATGATGCTGCAACATTATCATAATGGATAGTTCCTGCACTTGCTTTTTCTCCTATTCCAGCACATTTGATTAGCGTTTTGATATCCAATTTTAGATTAAATAATCTATCAAATGCTAACGCTGCTGCAGCAGCTGAAGCAGCACTACTTCCCATTCCAAATCCAGCTGGGACACCTTTCTTAATTTTAATCTCAACCCCAGATTTTATTTTAAATTTTTGCTTCATCCTCTTAACTACTAATCCAGCAGTGTTTTGTTGCGGTTCTTTTGGCACATCATCCATTGTTAGTATTCTAACTCCATGCCACGGTCTGTTTGTGGTGATAGATTTGCTAGTTTTGCTAAGTGTTATTTCGTCATAAAATGCATCCAATGCCAAGCCAAATACATCAAAACCTGGACCCAAATTTGCTGTTGATGATGGCGCTCGTACTTTAACACTTGTAATCATTATCCTTCTACCTCGTTCGTCAGAATATCTTTTTTGATCAGCTTATATTTGAATGCATGAAAAAACCTTCGAATGAACTGGAGAATAGCAGTTATTCCTGCAACAATGATTCCTATTATCATAATTATTATTCAATTTGACATAAAATTAGATGATGTACTTGCTATAGGCGTATTACCATTCATTGCAGCGGTTTTGGCAATGATGGTAAAACTAGGGTTACAAGGACTAAAACTGAGTTATATTGCAAGATCATTTCTGGGTAATTTTGATTCTATTAAGAGACTAGCAGCTATGAGAGTCGGGAGCGAATTCATCAAATTCACAACGCCAATGTTCGTTGGTGCTGAATTTGTTGTAATTTATTATATGACTAAAAAGGGAGTTTCACCGTCAAAGTACTTAACGGTGCATATGTTGTTGCTGCGATAATTCTGGGAACTAGCATAAGTGTCACTACACTTTGGGTTGTCTTGTTTTTCCTTTCAGCAAAACATACTTTTCACTTACCAGGAGGAATAGCGATGTTGCTCACCAAATTTGGTGGAGAACGTGGTAAAAAATATGCAAAACAAACCAATGAATGGATTGCAGAAGTTTGTATGATGAGTAGACAAAATCTTGGCTCAAGAAAATCACAGAAGGTTTTTTGTGTTGGTTTTCTTATGTCCCTAGCTTCATGGATATTTTATGGAATTTCGTTTTTGATAATCGCGGTTAGTGTTGGTTTTGCCGTAGGATTTTTTGAATCAATAATGGCTGTAATGGGTGCAAATGCAATTGGAAACCTACCAATTACAATAGGCGGTTCAGGTTTAGCTGAATTTGGTATTGTAGCTTATCTTAACAACCTAAACCCTTTCAATTTGATAATTCCAGAGGAAGGGCTTGAATGGAATGCCGTGATAGGCTGGAGGATTGCAACATATTACGTCCCAATCGTGATAACTTGGATTCTCTTAGTGAAGCTTGCTTTAGGCAAATATACAAAACCGGAGACTATTAGTGATAAATGTCCAGTTTGTGGAGATGTGGTTAATGAGAAAGAATTTGCTAATCATATGCAAAACAAGCATTCATCGGTATAGAAAGCACTTTATTTTTCCTTCATAACTCTAAATCATGAATTTCAAGAACAAGGTGGTTGTAATCACAGGTGCTTCTAGTGGAATTGGCGAAGCATCAGCCATAGAATTTGCTAAAAAAAATGCAAATGTTGTTCTAGTAGCTAGAAGAAAAGAAAAGTTACTTCAGGTACAAAAAAAAATTTCAAAATATACAGATTCAACATTAATCTGCCAATGTGACGTTTCCAATAAACTACAAGTTAAGGAAATGAGTGATGCCGTATTAGATAGATTTGGTAGAATAGATGTTTTAGTAAATAATGCTGGATTTGTAATATATGGAAAAGTCAACGAATTATCAACTGAGGAAATTATAGCTCAAATGGAAACAAATTATTTTGGTATGGTTTTTTGCACAAAAGCATTCTTACCTCAAATGCTAGAACAACATTCAGGTCATATTGTGAATGTTGCATCTGTTGGAGCAAGTTTTAGTGTGCCGGGAGTAGCATCTTACTGCGCAACAAAATTTGCAATGTTAGGTTTCTCAGAAGGCTTGCGTCATGAACTTGCTGGTACTGGTGTAGGATTAACTGTTGTTAGCCCAATAATGGTTAGAACACCATTATTTGATCATCCTTCATTTGAGAATTTTTCTAAATTTTCAACTGGTGTTTCACTTAGTTCTGAGACTGTTGCAAAAACAATAATCAAGGCTTCTAATTCATCAAGACTTGAAATTGTTGTACCATCAGTGGCTAGAGCAGGAATATGGTTTAAACAGACGTTTCCATATTTAATTAATCCCATAATAGGTAATGCTTTTCGAAAACAACTAACAAAACGAAATAATTCAAATTAACTATTCTCGTCTATCACTTTGAATTCTTTTAATTCATATCGGACAAGTTCTTTTAATGTAATTCCTTGTTCACTCAAATACTCTACAGTTTTTTTGCTCAACTGTGCTTTTAATTCATCCAACTTAAACTCACAAACAATGCCTTTCTCAAGATCATTTAGTTTGATATTTTTTGAAAGATCTAATCCTTCTAGAATTGTGGTTCCCGCAATAGGCTCATAGAGTTGAATATCTATTTTGTTATCTTTCTCGTTAACATCTAAAACATATCCAGTATTGGTAAATAATTTTGATTTGCCAAAATTTGGGGATGCTAATTCAGCATTAATATCTTCTGGAATCGCATCTTTCTTTTTTGCCATTTTTAATCAATTATTACTGTGCTTTTTCTTTTTTGCTTTTTTGCCACCAGTCTAAATAATCATATTGTCTATCCGCCTTTGTTGATTCTCTTTGTTGAAGTCTTTGGCGTATATCGTTTACCTGCTCTCTGGTTGCGTACAATCCACATCTTTTACAGATAAAATGTTTCGTTGAGGGGTCTAATTTCATTGGAAATTCAATGTCAGAAATTATATCTCTATCACTAGGAATTAGGTAATCTTTTCCCTCATTATCAGCCTCTTCGGCCTCCATTTCATATTTAGTTTTAAGCTTCTTTGCTTCTCGTGCTACGCATTCGGGGCAATTAGGCAATGCTGACTTGACTAAATTTTTTCCATAAAAGCGTTCCTTATTTAAAACTGATCGGAAAAAACCTGAAAATGAGTCTGGTACGTAGATTTTATCGTCATTCCTTACGGTCAGTTTGCCCATCGCATATCCTACGTACCAGAACAAAAAACTATTAATTTTAAAATTATTATTTCTTTTTTTCCAAGATTTCAGAAACTATTTTTGCGGTTGTTTCGGCTCCATTTCCATCAAAATTTCTTGAGAACTGCTCAAGATTTTCTTGATATTTGTTATAATTTTCTGTTATTTTATTGATAGCCTTAACAGTCTGTTTTTTGTTCTGTGCTAAAATTCCTAATTGTTTTTCTTCTGCCCATTTGATTTGGTTGGTATGCTCATCATAAATTGGCATTCCAATTATTGGCTTTGACATATTTCCTAATATTTCTCCCATTACTGTATGAGAGCCGTTGATTACTGCATATTTACAACTCTTTAACACCGTATTTTTTTCGTGTTCTGTCAAAAAACCAATATCAATTTGAAGCCAATCGATATTTTTTTCATATGCTTCAGAGATTGAATATTTTTTCCCGTCTTTTCCTACCACTATGTTAATCGATTGATCATTTTTTGCGTGAGAAATAATTCTTCGTTCATCATTCATTTCATGATCATGGAAAACTTGTTCGTATCGCAAACCAGTTCCATAATTAGTAGATTTATTTCCTGTTCTCATCCAATACCCAAAATCAACTCCTTCAACCAGATTTTCTAAATCTGAAGGAGTTTTGGAGTTAGCAGTTATTTTATTTGAAAAATGACCAACGTAAGTTACTTTATCTTTAATACTATCTGGAAAATTCAAATTATATTCACAGATAGTGTATGGGGGGGCTGAGTCAGCTACCAATATTCTTGTTGCCTTTCCAATTTGTTTTGAAATAAAATAAACTCCAGGATAAAAACCACTATGAGATTTCCATAATCGCGGTAAAAATTGATTTGTTACAAAAAGACTAGGAATATCTCTATTCTTAGCTAGTACGTTTGAACCCATATCTCCATCGTTTATTACCAGATCAAATTTTTCTCTGTCATAGAACTCTCTCTCTTTTTTCAGATAATTTTTCACTTGGTTTACTAATGATTGATTAGATCCTACTGGGAAAAACATGTTAAGTATTGATAGGGAAACACTTGGCCCATACTTTCCATCTATGGGAGTGGGCATTAAAATCTCATTAATGTTATTTTTTTTATCAGGAAATTTTTTTAACAGTTTATTGTAAATTTCCCCTTTGCTGAAATAATACATCTCATACTCAGCTTTGAGATATTTTGGCAGCTTACATTAACTGAGACAGTCTTTTTACTCTTAATAGTTTCTTTAACAATTTTTTCGATTTCTTTTGAAGATTGTTTAAAATTAGAAAAGTTTGAGCCACCTAATTTTTCAATTCTACTTAGATATTTTTCTAATCCAATTTCTTTTGCAGTTTCAAAAATATTATCATCCAATCCTGATAAAGGAGAATAAGGAATCAAGAAATACCTGTATACTTGTTTGATTAAGCTCTCAACAAAATCAACTGGATAAATTAGTGGAGAAAGAGATAAGGAAATTCTTTCAGCATTATTTATGATTGCAACATGTACTAATATTCTAGCTGTAATTTCTGTCAGCATTAATGGCGGCAATTTTTTGTTAATGTGTATTCTATAAAATTCTAAACTTATTTTTGGTTTAACTGTTCTACGTATTATTTGATTAATTATTTTAACCAAATGTAGTAGCTCTGAATCTTTATAATAACAAACTATGATCTTTACATCAAATCCTTGTTTTATCGTTTCAAGACATGATACAGCTGATAATTCATCAAAAACACAACAAACTATTTTCTTATTTTGTGAATTGTTTGGGATTCCTCCAAGACCATTATCATAATAAATGCAGATGTAAGCATATAATTTTGTCAAGTAAACATAAAGACGTCTATCAAATTTTTCATTTGTACCCGGTTTGATTTCCTTTTTTGCAGTTTTTTCAATTAAGGAAGAAGTGGCAGCAATCTCAACATCCTTTGGGATAAATCCTTTAGCGTATCCTTCTACCTGTATAAGAAATCTTTCACCATCAAGGAAAAGATCTACGCCAACATTTGAAATTTCCTTTACGATTGTTTCAAAGTTATTGTCCACTTGTTTTGCAATTGCAACTCCCTTGATTCCAAATAGAGTATTGATAGCGGTTGATGCAAAAACTGGATCATCTGCATCCACTATTATTACTTCACCTTCTTTTCTTATTTTAGAAAATTTTTGATTTTGAATTTTGAGAATTTTCCTAATGTTTGTTATAAGCGATTTAATCTTATTTTGGGAAAAAACTGACGGAAATACTACAATTAGTAATTTATCTTCCAATGGAGTAGATTTACACGTTGATAATTTTAGAATTGTTATTTATTTAGTAATGATTATAAAACGAAATTTGAAAATATCTATATGTCACAATTTACACCCGAACAAATCTCTGAATTAAATGATAAATTAAAAACACCAGAGGAGGTTTTGCAATGGGGTATAGAAAACATACATCCTAAACTTGCCTTGGCATCAAGCTTTGGGGCAGAAGATGTATGTGTCATCCATATGCTATCAAAAATAAATCCAGAAGCTAGAGTTTTCTCATTAGATACAGGAAGAATAAATCAAGAAACATACGATGTCATGGATGAAATAAGAAAAAAATACAATACTAAAATTGAAATTACTTTTCCCGACGCAACTGAAGTAATTGAAATGGTACAAACTCATGGCATGAATTTATTCTATGAGAGTGCTGAAAATAGAAAGATGTGTTGTGGTGTTAGAAAGGTGCATCCTTTAAACAAAATGTTGAGTACCTTGGATGGTTGGATTACTGGTCTTAGAAGTGATCAAACCCAAAACAGACAAGAATCTACAAAAATTGAAATTGATGAGCAACATGACGGTATGATAAAACTTAATCCAATTCTTGATTGGAGTTGGGAACAAACAATGGATTATATCAAAGAAAATGACATTCCTTACAATAAATTAATTGATCAAGGCTTTCCTAGTATTGGTTGTGAGCCATGTACAAGAGCGATAAAACCTGGTGAAGATTTACGAGCAGGTCGTTGGTGGTGGGAAAATCAATCCGACAAGGAATGTGGTTTAGCAAACGATGTTGAAAATATTGCTGATGGAATATTCAGTCCATTGGAAGGTTTCTTATCTCAACAGGACTTTGAGTCGGTCGTTTCAAAAGGAAGACTATCAAATGACATGTCATGGACAATTCCAATTGTGTTGGATGTTGACGAGTCAACTGCCTCGAAAATAAAAGACTCTGGTAATGTTTTATTAAAAAACCCTGATGGATTAGGAATTGCAGTATTAAACGTCGAAGAAGTTTTCACTTTTGATAAAGAGAAAACAGTAAAAGGTGTTTACGGTACAACTGATAATTCACATCCCGGTGTGGCAAAAACAATGGCAATGAGTGATTTTCTTGTGGGTGGGAAAATAGATTACATTAAGAGACCAGAAAACACAGAGATTAGAAAATTGAGAATGACTCCTCAAGAAACAAGGGAGGCTTTTTCAAAGGCTGGATGGAAAAAAATTGTTGCATTCCAGACAAGAAATCCACCACATGTAGCCCATGAAATTCTTCAAAAAACAGCTATAACTACGCGGGACGGCGTTTTCGTTAATCCACTTATTGGAAAGAAAAAATCTGGTGACTTCAAAGATGAAGTAATTATCAAATCGTATGAGGCTATGATTGAAAATTATTATCCTGAGAATAGATGCAAGTTAGGCACACTTCATACAGAAATGAGATATGCAGGACCCAAAGAAGCGATTCATCATGCTATAATGAGGCAAAATTATGGTTGTACACATATCATCATTGGGCGTGATCATGCGGGCGTTGGAAAGTTTTATGATCCTTTTGCAGCACAAAAGATATTTGATGATTATCAGGATCTTGAGATCGCACCAATATTCTTCCCTGCATTCTTTTACTGCAAAAAATGTCTTACATTTACCAACCCAAAGGTATGTCCTCACGATGAGGAATCAAGAGAACAAGTTAGCGGCACTAAGCTACGTTCACTGATTCAAGAAGGAAAAGCACCATCAGAATTTATTCTGCGACCTGAAGTTGCAAAAATCATCTTGGGTTATGACAAACCATTTGTAGATTAGATTTTTATCCGTGCCAAAAATTTGTTAAAATATGAAGTATTTACTTGTTATTTTTCTGGCCTTTACAATAATTCCAGCATTTGGTCAAGAGCCTGCGGGAACCACAATTCTAGAAGGATTAGTTAGCAATCCATCATTAATCATCCAACAAACAGAAATTCCATATTCTGAATTTAACAAAGTTAAGGGTGATGTGATGATAGTAGATTTCGAAAATACACATACAGGCAGTTGGCAGGCAGAATTTCACAATGATTTGTTGTATGGAAACCCAGATGGAGATGCAGTGATACGCATTTATGATTTAGATATTACTGAAAAATTTTTTGAGATTGGAATGGGAAGTCATCCCATGTACTCATATTGGATAGCTGCCGATGTACCAGAAACAGGTTATGTTCTTGTTTATTCAGCTTATGAAAACGGTTGGATTCCAGGAAAACCTACAAAGATTACATATTCTGAACAAAGTGGGCTAACTATTGATAATGGCTTGAGAACTGTTTTATCAAATCTTGACATTTCACCATTTACAATAAAATCATATTCCGTTCACGGAATGAAAGGTTCTACTGATCCGCCAGCAGTAACTGACGGTATCTTTACTGTAAAAATTATATCAGCTGAATATGGCGAGAATCCACTCGCAGCATTCCCATTTATTGTTACAGGCATACTTGGGGCTGGAGTAATCATACTTATTGTTTCTAAGAAGCGTTCTTAGTTTTAAAATAATTACAACTGTTTCTAATTTTACATACGGTACACATTGGTGAGATTGGCTTGCAGATGTTCTGACCATACATAACAAAAGTATTGTTTATGGGCAGCCAATATTTTTTGGGAACCTTTTTTCTTAACTCCATCTCTGTCTCCTCAGGTGTTTTTGTGTCTACCAAACCAAGTCTGTTGGATATCCGGTGAACGTGAGTATCAACCGGTATTGCTGGCTTTTCA
>LUMJ01000821.1_pt1 | contig 13810 bp, 16 predicted proteins | sample 729631 | NCBI WGS metagenome assembly LUMJ01 (sample SAMN03860266, study PRJNA289734) | marine metagenome | biome: seawater column; feature: ocean; material: water; isolation source: Red Sea water column Station 22 - depth 500m | place: Saudi Arabia: Red Sea | collected 2011-10-15 | depth 500 m | reverse complement strand
GAAGTAGTCATACTGTTATATTTGGGTTAGAGAGGGCAATAATCTATTGGTCAATCAGATAGTTTTACACATGGTCAAGGATCTTAAGCAGGCCTCAAAAAAAAATGAGGCGCCTATATGGTCTAAGCTTGCTGATCTTGCTCTAAAATCATCATCATCAAAACGTACTGTCAACTTGACTAGAATAAATAAAATTACAAAGGAGAATGATATTCTGTTTGTACCTGGTAAAATTCTTGGAACAGGTAACCTATCTCACAAACTTACATTAAGTTCCTTTTCAATATCCACAACTGCTAGAAATAAGATAATTAAATCTGGAGGAAATATTATGGTCTACTCTGATATGATTAAAAAATTTCCAACTGGAAAAGGTGTAATAATTTTTGGCTAAACCAAAACCAGATGCTAAACCAAAGCCAGTAGCTAAACAAAAGCCAGTAGCTAAACAAAAACCAGATGTTAAACCAAAGCCAGTAGATAAACAAAATGATAAACCTATTGACAAAACTAGCAGACCAATAGTAATAGATGGAACAGATCACATTGCTGGCAGGCTATCATCGAATGTAGCAAAATTATTACTACAAGGAAACAGGGTCACTGTAATAAACTCTGAAAAAATTATGCTTAGTGGTAGAAAGAATAGTATCGTTAACGAGTATAAGAAATTCCTAGAGATATCAAGTATTTTACATCCAAAACACGGTCCATTCCATCCACGAAGACCAGATACGATTATCACCAGAATGGTACGAGGAATGTTACCAAGAAAGAAACCATCAGGTACGGAAGCTCTTAAGAGATTAAGAGTGCATATTGGAGTACCAAGAGATGTAAAACCTTTAGCAAAAATACAGATTGAAAAAGCAAAGATCAGAAAATCAAGTTCAGTATATACAACCATGGATGAACTTGGTAAAAAAGTTGGGTGGAACTAATGATTGCAAAGAGTGGAATTTATTTTGCTACAAGAAAAACTGCTAGTGCTCATGTTTACATGACCAAAGGGAATGGAAAAGTTCGAGTGAATAACGTACCAATTGATATGATAGAGCCAATTGCTGCACGTGAAGTTATTTTAATTCCACTTGAAATTACTGGAGAATTACGAAACAAAATTGACATTTCGGTTAGAGTTAGCGGAGGTGGATTTATGGGTCAGGCACATGCTACATCCATTGCAATAACACGTGCATTGATAGGATGGACTAAAAATAAAAAAGAACCTAAGGATCATCCATTTACCAAAAAAGAAAGGACTAATCTTAGAGAAATTATTGGTGAGTTTGATAAATATCTTATTAGTGGCGACGCAAGAAGAAAAGAACCTAAGAAATTTGGCGGACCAAGTGCCAGACGAAGGAAACAAAAATCGTATCGTTAAGTATTACTTTTATCATAATTGTACTATAAAATAAAATTTTCAAAGTATGTTAGAATTCTATCTATAAACGATTTTAAGTAGGGTTTTTAAAAAAGTCGCTATGGCGAACGAATCACAGCTTGTAGAAGTAATAAAAAAAGCAAAAGAAACCGACAAGGATCGTAAATTTACACAATCTGTAGAGATGATAATGGTATTCAAGGATGTTGACGTAAAAAAAGGATTTGCGATTAATGAAACTGTTCAACTACCAAAAAAAACTTCAAAACCCGCTACAGTATGCATAATGGCATCTGGTGATATGGGAATTAAAGCAAAAAATGCAAAGGCAGATTTAGTGGTTGATGAGAATGAATTGGCAAAATTAAGTGGGGATAAAAAGAAATCAAAAAATATGATTAACAAATATGACTTTTTTCTAGCAGATACAAAACTTATGCCAACTGTAGGTAAAATGCTGGGCCAACTTTTGGGACCAAGGGGTAAAATGCCAACACCGGTTCCATTTAATGCTCCTATTGAATCATTTTTGGAAAGATTTAGATCTTCTGTAAAAATTAAAGCAAAGGGATCTCTAGCGATGTCATGCAAGATTGGAGAAGAGAGTATGGAGGACGCCGATCTTGCTGCAAATGCAAATGCTGTTGCTACAGCCATAGAAAAAGCTCTGCCTAATGGAAGTAAGAATGTTAAAAAAATCATGTTTAAAACTACCATGGGTAAGGCGATTAAAGTAGAACAGGTGAAGAAATAATGCATGAAAATAGAACAAAATATCCAAAAAAGAAGACACAGATGTATCAACAACTACAGGAGCTTCCAAAAAAGTACAGTGTTGCTGCACTAGTACGAATGGAAAAAGTTCGTGCATCTCAATTATTACCATTAAGAAAAAAATTACAGGGAGAGGTAGAAATTGTTAGTATTAAGGATAGAGTTGCAAAAAAAGCTCTTGAAAAATTAGATATACCCGGAATCGAAAAACTGAAGGATAAACTAACTGGTCAATGTGTCTTTATGTTCACAAACATGTCACCATTCAAGCTAAATGTCTTACTTGGTAAAAACAAGGTTCTACTTACAGCAAGAGGCGGAGATATTGCAAGTATGGATGTCATTGTACCTCCAAAAAATACAGGAATAGCACCAGGTCCAATGCTTACTGAATTTAAGGAAAATAAGATACCTACTAAGATCGATCAAGGAACAATTTGGATTCTTAAAGAAACAATTCCTGTTAAAAAGGGTGAGGTCATATCAACTAAATTAGCAGCGTTATTGGGAAAGCTTGACATTAAACCAATCGAAGCTAAAATAATCTTAAACTCTGCACTATCAGAGGGAATTCTATTTGCAGAAGAAGAACTTGTTGTAGATGTAGAAAAGTTCAAGGAGAGTTTAGTACAAGCTGCTCAAGAGGCAAACTCATTATCAATTGAAATTGGATACATCACGCCTGAAAATGCTCAACACATAATTTCAAAGGCTGCACAATCTGCACGTTCTCTTTCAATTGAATCTGGTTTTCTTACTGATGAAACAAATGAGCAGATACTACAAACCAAAAGCTGATGCTCCTGCTGAGAAAGCAGATGCAGAACCAAAAGCTGATGCTCCTGCTGAGAAAGCAGATGCAGAACCAAAAGCTGATGCTCCTGCTGAGAAAGCAGAATAAAATTACACTTTCTTAAACTTCAACACTTGGATTTTCCGATTTTAGCTTTTCCCAGTCTGCTAGGAATGCTTTCAAGCCTTTGTCAGTCAACGTATGACCAAGCATCTTGCCAAGAACTGCTGCTGGGACAGTTACAACATCAGCACCAATTTTTCCAGCATCAACTACATGCTGTGGATGTCTAATGCTTGCAACCAGAATTTCTGTTCCAAAATCATAGTTTGCAAAAATTTGTTTAATTTCTTTAATAAGATCCATGCCAGTGTGACCAATGTCATCCAGTCGTCCGATAAATGGACTGACATATTTGGCGCCAGCTTTTGCAGCCAAAAGAGCTTGATTTGGAGAAAATATTAACGTGACATTTACTGGAATTCCTTCTGCAGTTAAGCTCTTACAAGCTTTTAGTCCATCGCCGGTCATTGGACACTTAACTACAACGTTATCGCCATACTTACGAAGTTGTCTTCCTTCTTCCATCATTCCGTCATAATCAGTACTTACAACTTCAAGACTTACATCTCCTTTAATGATTCTTGAAATTTCTTCCATTGTTTTTTGTGGGTCACCACCTTCTTTTGCTAGCAATGAAGGGTTTGTGGTGATACCATCTACAAGTCCCATGTCGTTGTACATTCGTATAGCATCAAGATTAGCCGTATCTAGGAAAATTTTCATAGTTTGTTGCCTCTTACTTCCTTTACTGTGTTTGCTATATTAATAGATGTTATCCCATGTTTTTCGAATAACTGTGGAATTTCATTATCACGCGCTGATTCTCCAAATTTGTCTTGTGCTCCAATTCTTTTGATTGGAACTGGATAAGATTCTGAAACACTTGAACCGAACCCGCCCATTATGTTATGTTCTTCACATGTTACAATAGATCCTGTTTCTCTAGCAGCCTTTTCTAAAAGATCTTTGTCAATTGGTTTAACAGAAAAACAATCGATTACCCTACAAGATACTCCTTCTTGTTTGAGCAAATCAGCTGCGTCTAATGCAATCTTAACTGTAATTCCACATGCTGCTATTGTACAATCAGAACCATCACGTAACACTATTCCCTTTCCAATTTGAAATTCTTGTGACTCGTTATGAATAATTGGTGTCTTTGATCTAGCCATTCTCATATAGAATGGTCCATACTGTTGAGAGATTATCCAAGTAAGTTTTGAAACACTGATTGAGTCAGATGGCACAAGTACTCTCATGTTAGGAATTGCTCGCATTGTTGCAATGTCTTCTAACTGCTGGTGGGAACCACCATCAGCCCCAACACTAAGACCTCCATGAGAAACAACTAATTTTACATTCAGACCCTTCTTATCGCCTGGAGATGGATATGCAATTGCATTTCTAATTTGATCAACACATCGTCCGGGTAGAAATATGGCATATGTACTGGCAAAGGCAGTCTTTCCAGAATACGCAAGTCCTGCGGCTACTGAAACTAGATTAGCCTCTGCAATTCCCACGTTAAAAAATCTTTCAGGAAATTTTTTCCCAAAATTTGAAGTTTTCAACGAGTCAGTTGTGTCAGCTCCTAGAACTACAACATTTGGATTCTCCTCTCCAACTGCAACAAGTGCTTTACTATATTCAGTCCTCATATCACCGAACTGTTCTACGCTCATTGGAATCCAAGCTCCTTTGCAATCTGAACTAGTTTGTCTTTTTTCTCTCCAACAACATGAAGATCAATCCAGCTGTTAACGAGTTCTGTTCCACCTAGTTCGTGTGCCCTCTTAATCAACAATCTTCTTCTGGACTCTAGAACTTGGTTTCTAAATTCTTTAATGATCATTCTGACATCATTTTGCCCAATGATGGCACTGCCTCCCACAAACGCTCTCGCACCATCTTCAAAACAAGATCCTATATTTTCCAAATTAACTCCTCCATCAGCCTCAACGTATCCTTCGAATTTGTGCTCCCTAAGATCTTTAACAACACGTTTAGTTTTTTCATGGGTAGATTCTATGAATTTCTGACCAGATTTACCAGGAACCACAGACATGATAATTACTTGATCAAGTAACTCTACAAATTTGTAGCACCATTCAGGTAGTTCTGTATCTGGATTTATTGCTAATCCAATTCCAACTTGGCTTGAATGTAGCATATCGCATATCTCACCAAAGCTAGATTCATCACATACCTCTGCATGAACAGTAATAATATCACTCCCAGCATCTATGTAATCCTGTACATGTTTTATTGGTGCGTCAATCATAAGATGTGTATCGAATGGAATTAATGTTAATGGACGTAACTCTTTGATTTTTGCATGATCAAATGTTTTGTTAGGAACAAACTGACCATCCATGACATCCAGATGAATATAATCAGCTCTACCATCTTCACATCGTTTAACTTCTTTGTCAAGGTTTGACATATCTCCAGCAATAATTGAAGGTGCTATCATAAACTGAGAATCTAATTCGTCTTCAATGATTGGAACCATCTCTGGTTTGGCAGCTTTACCATGCCATTGTGGATTATCTTCCATATGCTCTACTCCCTTACCTTTGATTGTTCTAGCAATGATAATTGATGGAAGTCCCTTAGTTTGATTTGCTCTTCTTATTGCATCTGAAATTTGTTCAACTCTGTGTCCATCAATTTCGATAACATTCCAACCAAAAGACCTCCACTTGTCTCCAGTCTTCCATCTGCTTGCATCCTTCCACATCTCTGACAAGTCGTTACCAAGTAATTCTTCATCAAGCGGCATGATTTTCTCTGTATAGGAATCCTGTTGTATGAAATTTCGATCAAGAAACACAGTCATATTATCAATTTTATATTTGGCAGCTGTCATTGCTGCTTCCCAAACTTGTCCCTCATCAGATTCACCATCACCAATAATTGTGTAAATTCTCTGATCCTTACCATCAATTCTTGCAGCTAAAGCATTTCCAATAGAATATGATAGACCGATTCCTAAAGAACCACCACAAAACTCAACGCCAGGGCACTTTAGGTCTGGATGACCCTGAAGTTTGCTACCAAACTTTCTCAATGTTAAAACATCGTCAGGATCAAAGTAACCAGCTGTTGCCATATTTGAAAAAAGACTTTCTTTTAATCTGATAGTAATTTAGCCCCATTGATACATAGAATCAATAAATCACAATTATAATTGCATTGTATCGTTTAGGCTAGGTTAAAATTATTATAATAATAAAATCTAAAGAGTGCTATCATATGGATCTGAAAGAGATTACACCACTTGTAATTTATGATAATGAATGTTATCTTTGCGTGCAGTTTGCTAAATTTGTAAACTTTTTGGCAAAAGGAAAACTGCATTTTGTTGGTCATTATACCGATTTTGGTAGGAAGATCAGAGAAAATGCTCTGGATTCAAATGCATTAGAAATGTTTTGGTTTATTGATAGTAATACTGCATATGGTGGAAGAGCTGCTCTCTTTCCATTATTTTCTTCAATCTTAAATTCTAGTGGAGAAAATCTTCAAAAAAATATAGATCAAAATTCTTGTGAAGTTGGATGCAAAAGTCCAAAGGCTGTTTTTTTCCGTTCTGCAAGTCTTCTAACTAACAGTAAAAAGATCAAAATATCAGAATAAAACTAATAGCCTCTGGAATTTCTATCCGGCTTATCTATATTCGGGTTCCTAAATCCATGTTTTTCCATCATATGATTAAGAAATCGTATATCGTCAGAAATATTTTCGCCGCATATTGAACATGTTGGCATAATAATTCTATTTTATGTATTCATTTTTATGTTTTTTATAATCTATTTATCTATATGTATATTGAACATTTTTTTGTGAAAAAACTCATAATGTTATTGTTAGGAGCTGTCTTTGTAACACTAGTAATCAGCTCCGTTGAATTTGCATCTGCGGATCATTTGAAACCTGGTAAAGGAATTTTTAAGAGTGAAATTGAATTTAATACTGTTTTCTCGCTTGATGAGGAATCGAAATATAAAATACATCTACGGGTGGAAGTACGCAACGCAGAGAATCAATTGGTTGCTGTTACGGAATCTAGTCATGGTAGTTACATACCACATAATCTAACAGATGATGCATTCGATAGAAAGTTAGGTAACAAGGAAATTGTTACCATTGATGGAATTAAGTATGAAAAAGCTCGATACATAGGTAATCTTGATACAATGCAGTTGATAGGAAACCCTTCTCAACCAAAAGAATATTTTTCACTATGGAAAGTTGATCTGTGTGGGGAAGTACCTGGACATGGATATACATGCGTTCCTATCTTTCAGACTAATGCTTCACAAGTATCTGTAACAAAAGATGATATTGTTAAAAATTCTTGGACTATTTTGAGAGTGATTGATTAGATGAAAAAACTCATAATGTTATTGTTAGGAGCTGTCTTTGTAACACTAGTAATCAGCTCCGTTGAATTTGCATCTGCAGATCATTTGAAACCTGGTAAAGGAATTTTTAATAATGAAACAATGGTCAACCTTATCCCAACTAAAAATTCAAATTATGATATATATCTGCAAATAACACTTCGCAACGCTGAAGGTCAACTGTTGACTGTTGTAGATGCACACAGCCATGGTTGGATTATCCCTCATGAAATAACGGATTATGTATTTGATGGACAGTTGATTGGTGAAAAGGAAATTGTTACCATTGATGGAATTAAGTATGAAAAAGCTACATTTGTGGATAGCCCACCAACAGAAGAATTATTGTCAGCGGATATAACTCCACATTTTATTGGATTGTGGTTTATCACTTTCTGTGCAGAAATTGATGGGCATGGGTATACATGCATTCCTATGTTTCAAGCCAATACCGCACATGTACTTGTAGATGACACTGATACGATAACACTTTACTGGACTATTTTAAGAGTTATTGACTAATTTTTTTGAAAAGAACATTCCCACACCAATTGAAAAGAAGACAAATAGTGGAATAAACCTATATGGTAAAATTTCATAGTGATAAGTGAGCGTTACTAATGTTGGACCGGCTATTATTGTTCCAAAAATTAGAATAAGAATTGAATCAGCGTGCTTGAAATTATTTTTTGAAAGAAATAGCAAACCAACAGTAACCGGTAGCAATGCTACTAGGAAAAACCAATCAAATCTTAATTGAGCAATAATTACTTGAAATCCCAAAATAAATTTTGTTGAATTAACATCTATTACGTCTGGATATACTGATTCGGCTGAGAAAACCAAAGCAAATGCAATAGATACTATTACAATATATGAGATTAATATTGCAATTTTCGTTCTTCTGGATATATGTGATCTGTATGTGGTAAACAGTGTCATTAAGAAAAACGGAGCAACATATGCCTTTGTAAAAAATGCAAGAATGTAAAAAATAGGAGACAGGAACCATTTTTTTTCAATCACATATAATGAAATTAGGAAGAACAACACCCAGAAATTCTCGTATACCGCAATAGTATCAAATTTCAGAAACGTGTAACCATGCAGTAATACAACCATGGAAATTATTCCCGCAAACCGCTTTTGGCATAACTGTACCGTGAGTAAATAAGTAAAAACTGCTACCAATATGCTAGCTATAAATGGTAACAGCTTGATGTTTTGAAATATGTCAAGCGACACGTCAAGTAGGAACATCCTAACATATCTGTCGTTTTGTTCCTGAATGTAGATATTATCAGATTCACCAAACGGCCAAAGCTCTAAACCTGGTAATAATACAGAATGGTAATCACTCCATTCTTGACCCTCATCGAGGGAAAGTTCTGGTATTGTTAATCCAATATATATTCCGAGTATTACAACAAGCGATATCAGTGCTATTTTTTTTGATATCTCAAACGTGCGGATTTTTTCAAATAAGCTATGTGCTAGTGAAGGGATTTTTTTCTTGTAATATGCAATACCAAAACCAAAGATTATGATATTGCCCACAATAATAAAACCTGCCTGGTAACCAAGCTCAAACGGTTCTAGGTTTTCTGTAAAAAGTCCAAAATATGATGAATACAATGCAGGGAAAATTGCTGGAATGAGAACTAGTAATACTACTACAAGTGTAGGAAAAAAAACAGCGTAGGATATTTTATGAGAGTTTCCCAAATTGCTCATTTATTGACATTATTTCTGGCACTAATTAAACTGATTTGATTTTTGGCTATCAGAAATGTTAGTAATTGATTTATTTCATTCAAATTGCTATTTCATGTGAAAATATATGCAATATGCTTGTTAGGTACTATACTAGCTGTATTGATCTCGGGATCTATACAATCAATATCTGCAGATCATTTAGAACCAGGACAGGGAATTTTTAAGTCAGTGAAGGTTACTAATATTTCTCCAAGTGTTGATTCTGAATATAGAGTATATCTTCAAAATGTAATAAGAAACGGTGATGGTAATCTAATTGCTGTCACAGAAAATATTCAAAGTGCTGCGTATATCCCTCATGAAATAACTGACCGTGTATTTGATACGTTAATGGGCGAAAAGGAGATTGTTATTATTGATGAGATTAAGTATGAAAAAGTTCAGTATATCTATACACCGGCTTTAGAAAATAGATGGATAAATTTTTATCCAATTTTTTCTGAAATTCCAATAAAATTTGAGGAGTCGGAAGAAAGTACTGCGCTCATGTATGGAAAAAATAAGGATTATGGGATATGGAAGATCCATTACTGTGCAGATTTCAAATCAACACATGGATATCAATGCATAGCTATTTTTCAAGTATTAACTCCAATTATGACAATTGGACCTTACGATACAGTCGAACAACAATGGACAGTTTTGAGAGAACTCAATTAAATTTTTTATAAAATAAAATACCAGCACTACCACTTCCCAAGAGCTCTCGCATCTTAGTAACATGGTAGCGACATTGGGTTTGACTTCCAGGTTCGGAAAGGGACTGGGTCGCACCCCAACGCTATGACCGGCTTATTATGTTAAGAAATAATCTTCTCTATTAAGGTAACTACAGATTAAATAATTATTATTTTTATGATTTTATGCAACTAATAACAGCATTCTGATGTTTTTTTGAAATATTAGGAAATAGAGGGAGAGATAATATTTCATCATAAATTTTTGAGGTAATTCTAATGTTAGATTTTTTCACATGCTTGCTATAGGCGGTATACTCATGAATAGGCATCCAATAAACAGTAGTTCTAATTCCAGCCTGTTTTAATTTTTTGAACAATTGGTTTCTGGACATTCCAAATGATTTTGTAACTCGAATTGTATACAAATGATATGAGTGAGATCTGTCAGTAACCATATCAGGTAGAATTATTCCAGGAATGTTTTGTAATTTAGAATTATAATATGATGCAGCCTTCTTCCTCATCTTGTTGATCTTTGTCACTCTTCTGAGTTGGGATATTCCTAATGCGCATCGTATTTCATCCAATCGATAATTATAACCTGGTTCTGTAATATCAAAAACCCAAGGATATCCATGCATGTAACGTCTCTTAAGTGACTTTGACATACCATGACTTCGCAACTGTCTTATTTTATCAGCAATACTTTTTGAATTAGTTATCACCATACCGCCTTCAGCGGTTGTAATATTTTTGGTTGGATAAAAACTGAAACAGCCTGTATCTCCAATGGTTCCCACATGTTTTGATTTGTGGAAAGTTCCAATTGCATGTGCACAATCTTCTACAACCTTAAGATTATTCGCCCTGGCAACATCAAGTACCTCATCTATATTACAAATTTGACCATAAATATGAACAGGGATAATTGCTTTCGCCTTCTTTGTTATATTTTTTTTAAGATTAGATATTGATAAAAAGAAATTATTCTTATTTATGTCGACAATAACTGGTTTAGCATTACATGCTAAGATTGCATTGGCATCTGCAACAAAAGTCAGGTCAGGGATAATTACTTCGTCTTTTTCCTTAATTCCTAATGCTTTTAACGATAGATGTAAGGCTGCGGTACAATTAGATACAGCAATTGCATATTTTGCTTTGGTGTATTTAGAGAAATCTGACTCGAATTTCTCTAGTTGTGGACCAAATGTTAGCATAGTTTGATCAAGTGCTTTGTTTACAATTTGTTTATCATCATTTGAAATCCACGGTTCATAAGCTGGGAATTTTATGCTAGAATCCTTAAAAAAATCTTTTTTCATCTTTTTCATGCTACAATATCTTCTATTTATTTGGATTATTTTTTATTACTTCTTGATATAACTCTAGTGAGTTTTGAGCCATGGAAACGCAATTGCATTCTTTATGAACAAATTCATAACCAGTTAAACCAAGTTTTTCTCTCATATCGTTATTTTCTAATAGCTCTACCATTGCTCTAGAAAGATCATTGGGATTATCAGGTTCAACTAACAATCCATTTACTTTATCTTGTACAGTATATGGAATTCCATGGGCTCTTGTAGATATCACAGGTTTTTTAAATGCAAATGATTCCAGCGGTACTAATGGTGACAACTCCCAATGTGATGGAAGAACTAAAAACTCGCTTTGACCATAAGCAGCGATTACGTCATTCCTAGGGGGATTCTTAATCACTACTATATTATCATCCAATTTTAGATTACTAATTAATTTCAGCATTTCGTCCTGATATCCAAAATCCACTCCCATTATTACAAGTGAAACATTCTGTGTTTTCAGTTCATTTTTAATTATACTGCATGCATGAAGTAACGTTTCGATGCCCTTACTTTTTGAAAATCTGCCAACAAACAGAATGAATTTGTGATCAATATTGTACTTTTGCTTGAAGTTTTCCTGAGAAACTAGTGTTTTTAGATTAATTCCATTTCTTACGATTTTAATTTTTGAATTTTTATTAAAGGTCAAAAAGATCTCTTTTTCATATTCATTCGCAACACTGATTGCGGAAGAATCATTAATTATATGCTTTATGAAAAAATTTTGAATTTTATATATTATTTTAAAAAATACGCTAGATTGCTTTAGGAATGGATGTGTTGTCAAGCCACCCTGATCAGATACGACCAATGGAATGTTTGTTTTTTTAGAAACAAACCAAGCCATAAGTGACTGAAAACTTCTAAGACCAATTGTATGAATAATATCAGGCCTATCGTTTTTAATCTGTTCGTAAATACCAGGATTGACAAAATATAATTTTACTGAGAACCAAGTATGAGTTCTGTTAATCTTAAATTTTTCAAATTTTTCTAATCTTGGTAAGTCCTTGTTAAATTTCGTTGGTCCGTTGGCGAAATCTAAATCGGATGTATATATTGTAACATCATGACCTAACTCAGAAAATTCTCTAGCTAAATCAATTGGTAAAAAAACAATCCCACCAAATTGAGTAGCAGGTAACGATGCAGGACATACCAATGCAATCTTCATGTGGATGCTTTTTTGCCATGCTTTTTAGGCTGTTCTATTCAATCAGATTGTATTATTAGTTAACACAGACAAAAAATAATTTGACAGCACAATAGTAAGACATAGATTTATTTCCAGAACAAGCTAATGGTAATTGTGTCCATTTTACCTATAGATACTGGCCGCTATGGTACGAAGGAGATGCTGGAAATTTTCAGGGAACAAAAGAAGATTGATTATCAGCTAGAGATTGAAGCTGCAGCCGTACTGTCACAAAACGAGATAGGACTGATTCCAGCTTCCGTTGCGAGAGACATAGCAAGAGCAGCCAAATCTGGCAAGATAACAGCCAAGAGAATCAAACAGCTTGAAGCTAAGAGTGATCATGATACTGCAGCGCTGGTAGAAGCATTAGCAGAAAAATGTCAGAAAGCATCAAGACCATGGATTCATTACGGTCTGACATCAAACGACTTGGTTGACACAAGTAACTCAATGCAGATGAGAGATGCGATTAATATTATCCAACCAAAAGTTTCAAAATTATCATTACTACTTTCAAAAAATGCTGTAAAGTACAAGAACGTTCCAGCCGTCGGAAGAACACACGGTCAGCATGCAAGTATCATTTCATTTGGATTAAAGTTTGCAAACTGGGCTGCGGAAATGTCAACCCATCTAGAAAGATTAGATGAGATAAAGAAACGTGTTCTCATCTGTAAGACGATGGGTGTTGTCGGTACCGGTTCCCTGATGGGAAAGAATGCCATAAAAGTTCAGGATCGCGTAGCCAAGAAGCTTGGACTTTATCCAGCAAGGGTCACCACGCAGATCATTCCAAGGGAGAGATATGCCGAATACATATTCCAGTTGTCACTGCTTGGCGCTACCTTGGAAAAGATTGCCATAGAGATTAGAAACCTACAGCGCACGGAGATTGCCGAGGTTTCAGAGCATTTCAAGAGGGGCCAGATGGGAAGCAGCGCGGTACCAACAAAGAGAAACCCAATCAAATCAGAACGAATATCATCATTATCAAAACTTCTTAGAAGCCAAATCAACATATCATTTGAGAATATTCCACTCTGGCATGAGAGAGACCTATCAAACTCTGCCAATGAAAGATTCATCCTTCCAATGACATCCATTCTGCTGGATGAGATGATAGAGACGATGACCAGAATAATTGAAAATCTTCAGGTTAACACGAAGCGCGTACAGGAAAATCTTCACATAACCAGGGGGCAAATCTTTGCAGAATTTGTTCTGGAAGCACTGATCAAAAAAGGAGTCCCAAGATTTGAAGCATACAGGGACGTGCAACGTGTGGCTTTTGATGCGCACAAAAAGGGAATCGACTACCTTGATGCAATTAAAAATGACAAGTTGATCTCGGCCAATCTTTCTGATA
>LUMJ01000941.1_pt1 | contig 13811 bp, 18 predicted proteins | sample 729631 | NCBI WGS metagenome assembly LUMJ01 (sample SAMN03860266, study PRJNA289734) | marine metagenome | biome: seawater column; feature: ocean; material: water; isolation source: Red Sea water column Station 22 - depth 500m | place: Saudi Arabia: Red Sea | collected 2011-10-15 | depth 500 m | reverse complement strand
AGATTTTTTAATCTATCAAAATATTCTGTTTGTTCTTTTAAGTTTGCAGTATAAGGAGTTATAAAAAGTTTGACATCGTATTCATTTGCAAATAATTCACCGTCTACAATAATAATTGATTTGAATTTTGTTTTCCAACTAAATGAGTTCGGCATTAAACTTACTTACTATTCAATATTGATTAAATCACCTAAATCTGGTTCACCTCTTGCTTTTTTAAAATCTTTGTGCCACTTTTCAAGTCTTCGTTGTCTAATAGCATCTTGATAGGTTTGAAGTGCGTGTTGTATTTTTTGTAACATTCCCACAGTATTCTCCTTAGCTGGAAGTATAACAGCTCGGTATTTCTTTTCTAATTTTAATAGCTTTAGTGTAGTTCTAGCCCAATGTGGAACGTCAGCCTGCCCTTTTATTCTGACAACCAGATATGCTTTTACCAAATTTATCAACCTTGACTAAATGTCTGCCTTAGACATTGTAAAACTGCCTTCGATGTAGAATTCATTGTAGCCGTAGAACCTTTTGCAGTAGTCCATGCATCCTTTAAGCCAGCAAATTTAAGCAAATTTTTAATTTTTCCACCCGCAACGAGTCCAAGTCCTCGTGGTGCAGGTAAAATTTCTATCGTTACACTGCCACCCCTTCCTTTTACCTTAAATGGAACAGAATGTTTTTGATCACATCTACATTCCCAACTGCCACAACCTAGTTTTACAGGATTAACATTAAGAAACGCAGCGTTGTTTGCTTTTTCAATAGCAATTCTCATCTGCTTTGATTTTCCTGTACCGATACCTAACCATCCATTTTCATTCCCAGCTGCTACCATTGCTTTAAAACGAGTAGATTGTCCATTAGGTGTCATCTTTTGAATTATGCCAACATCAATAACTTCAGTTTTTAAATCAGGAAGTAATTTTTTTACAATACCAGCTTCTTGTATTCGTAAACCTTTAGATATAATTTCCTCCATAGACTTTATTTCTCCAGATGTAACTTTTTTACCTAAGTTAGTTTTTGGAACCCATACTGGTTCCTCAATAGGTTTCCTTTCACGACGTGGTCTCCCTTGACCTGGTCTCCCTTGACCTGGTCTCCCTTGACCTGGTGCTCTAGAAGTTTGTGCTTGTGAAGTTTGACTCATTTATGTTCACCATCACTATCTATAGAAGATTTGATATTTTTTACATCATTTTTTACTTTAAGGTGTTCACCGTTTATTCTAGATTCTGCAGGAAATGTTTCTTCGTTTACTGGTACTTTGAGCCCTGCATCAACAACACCCTTTAGTGCAGCAGCCATTCGTTGAGTGTATTTTCTTGTACCACTGTATAGAATAGCTGAAGATGTTCCTTTTCCAACTGCTTTTTTGCCAGCAAAATAACCAGTCAAATAAGCAGCTGGAATATTTTTTCGTGATCCCTTCCATCCTTTTTTAGTTAAAAACCCAGAATGCGCAGATGAAATAACTGTATCCCCAGCCAATTTTGGCTGATGAATCTGAACTTGTGTATTTTCGTTTGATATTTGTATAGTAACAAAATCAGTACGTCCGACTAGCATTTTCTTACGCCGGTTATAGTTTGTTTTTTCATCTCGTATTCTACGTAATACATTTGAATGAGCCATATCTACATGGAAAAAACTTGAAGTTGCTTTTATAAACGTTAGATGCCCAGTAAAGATATCAACAAAGCCTTTTGTGTATGCAGTCTGTTTTCTGCTTCATCCCAAACTACTGATTGTGATCCATCTATAATGGAATTGGTAACCTCATAATCACGCTTTGCTGGAAGGCAATGCATGAAAATTGCATTATTTTTGGCTTTATTCATAAGTGCCTCATTAACTTGAAAAGTTGGCAAGAATTTTTCACTTTTTGCATCTGTATCATGAATTGATACAAATGTATCAGTTGCTACTATATCTGCATCCTTAACAGCAAATTCTGGATCGTTTGTTAGATCAACTGTAGTAAACTTTGAGGCTTTTTTCACAACATCTGAGTTTGGCTCAAAGCCTTTTGGTGTTGCTATGGAGATTTGAATCTGGGTTTTACTACAGCCAAAAATTAATGAATTACATACATTATTCCCATCACCAATCCACGCTATCTTAAGATCTTTGAATTTTTTCTTATGTTCTTTTATTGTCATTAAATCTGCCAAAGTTTGGCATGGGTGATACGAATTAGATAATCCATTAATGACTGGAATGGTAGAATGTTTTGCAAGTTCCTCAATAAAATCATGTTCATATGCTCGGACTAGAATAAGATCGACGTAACGAGATAAAGTTTTTGCCGTATCTTCAGCTGACTCGCCACGAGAATGTTGCATTTGTTGTAATGGTAAATTTATGGCATGCCCGCCTAACTGTAATATTCCAACCTCAAAACTCACTCTCGTTCTGGTTGATGGTTTTTCAAATATCATAGCTAAAGTTTTATTTTTTAACAAATGTTTCTCTTTTCCAGTTTTACTTTGTTTTTTTAGTTTTATAGAAAAGTCAATTAATTTTAAAAATTCTTTGCTAGAAATCTCATCACCAGTTAAAAGATCTTTTGTACCAAGTTTCATTTTCTAGATTATCTAGATGGTTCTATACTTTTTAGGTTTTGTATCACACCTATTTTGGACGTCCATCTGTAATCCATTTTCTTATTTTTTTTGCCATTTCAAATGCTTTCTTATCGCTAGTAGGTGGTGGTATGTCAAATAATTCAGCAAAATCTTCTATATCTTTAGTTTTAATTCCTTCAAAAGGATCAGTAGAAGATTCTTTAATTTCTGGCCCTGCTACTGGTTCTGGCCCTGCTACTGGTTCTGGCTCTGCTACTGGTTCTGGCTCTGCTACTGGTTCTGGTGTAGAATCTGAACGCAGTTCTTTTCCTTTTTTGAGGAAAAAGTCTGGAATTTTTTCTGGTTGTTTTGTTTCTGTATCATATGTTTTAGCAGACACTGGTTCAGGTTCAGACACTGGTTCAGGTTCACTAGAACCAAAAACTTTTTCCAGAAATGTATTCTTGTTGAATAATACTAGATCGTCATATTCTTGACCAGTACCAACATATATGACAGGTCTTTTAGTGACTGCAACAATTGAAAGAGCAGCTCCACCTCGAGCATCCGCATCACTTTTAGTCAAAATGGCTCCATCAAAATTTGTATGTTGATGAAACTCTCTTGCTTGGCTAACAGTATCATTTCCAGCTAATGAATCACCCACAAATATCTTTAAATCAGGACTTACAACTTTTGAAATTTTTGCAATTTGTTCCATCAGGTTCTTATTTGTCTGCATTCGTCCAGCAGAATCGATTAAAACACAGTCAACCTTATGTGATTTGGCATAAAGTAATGCATCACGGGCCACAGCGGCTGGATCTGAACCATAGTTTTGTGCAACTAATTTTAAATTCAATCTATTAGTATGTTCACGTAATTGTTCAATGGCTCCAGCCCTGAAAGTATCAGATGCAGCAACTACAACTGAAATTTTATTTTTTTGGACAAGATTAGCAATTTTTGCTATGGTTGTTGTTTTGCCTGTTCCATTTATACCAACAAACAAAATAAGAAAAGGGTCTTGTGGATCTGTCTTTGATTTTATATTTTCTAATAAATCAAATGAACCCGCTTCATCAAACATATTAGAAATGTTTTGAATTAGACTTTTTTTAACAAATTCTTCAATTTCCTTCCTGTTTACTTTAGCACCAATTAGTTTTTCTTTGAGATTTAATTTTATTTTATCAATAACCTCTGTTGCAACATCAGATTCCAAAAGAGAAATTTCCAATTGTGACAAAATACCATCGATGCCTTGTTCCTTTAGCTCTTTTTCACCAAGGCTTTTTGCTACGTTTGAAAACGCATTACCCAGTTTTTCAAACATGATTTTCTTCTTTACTTCTTACTACGGGATGCAGCCATTAATTGATTCATTTGTTGTTTTCCTTGTTCTAAACTTGCTGAAACTTGTTGTTTTTGCCCATTTATCTCCTGTAAAGTAACTTGCATCTCTTTTAACCGTGATTCAAGAAAATTGATAGCATAATTTTGATCTTTCTCGATAGCAATTCCCGCACCAACATTTAAGATAAGTTTTTGATTAGGAATTAGTTTTGTTTTTACAAAAGTTCCTAATCCTAGTGGTACCAATGTTTCATCATCTGTCTTGTTATCAACTGCTTTAAGTGAATCAATGGCAAAAGATGCTTCTCTGATAATAGATATGATTGATCCTTCTTTTTGTGTTAATTCGGAAAAGTAACTCTCAAGCATTTGCATCTGATACAATAACTGCTGGGTCTGCTCTTCACTCATTACAAAAAATGCATCGACTATCTATAAATGCGTTTAATGTGTTATGATTAAAAAATAAAAAAAATAGGATTCACTTTGCCTTAGATAGTCTGTTATCTACCTCATCCCAGTTAACAACATTCCACCAAGCTGCAATATAGTCTGGACGTTTGTTTTGATACTTTAGATAGTAAGCATGTTCCCATACATCAAGTCCAAGCAATGGAATTAATCCTTCAGTTCTAGGACTAGTTTGGTTTGGCATTGCCTTATATTCAACTTTATTAGATGATGGATTGTATACAAGCCAACCCCAGCCGCTTCCTTGTATTGGTGCTGTTTTGCTAGAAAATTGTTCTTTGAAGTCAGCGAATGATCCAAAGGAAGAATTAATTGCGTCTGCTAGTGCTCCGCCAGGTTCGCCACCGCCACTTGCTTTCATGTTATTCCAAAACAACTTGTGGTTATCGTATCCACCCCCATTGAAATTGATTGCACCTCTAACATCATCAGGAACTTGATTAATGTTTGACAAGATATCAATAATGTCTTTGCTTTGTAATTCTGAACTAAGTTTTTCCAAAGCACCATTCATTGTATCAGTGTATTTTTGATGATGTTTTGTATGGTGAATCTCCATCGTCTTTGCATCTATATGAGGTTCTAATGCATCGTATGCATAAGGCATCTCAGGTAGTGTATATTTTCCCATACATGTATTCAAAAAACATACAATTTAATGCTTTAGCAAAGAATGAAATTTTAGCAAAAATAAGTGATCAAATGCATCTACAAAAAATAGTTTTCGCATTGATTACAGTCTCTTTATGTGTAATTTTAATTTCAAACCAATTTCAAAATCAAGAAAATTTTACTGTGCAAATGAATAATAGCGGACCGTATATAGGAACTGGTGTTCCTTTCAGCTATGGATATGATGGTACTGGAATAATAATATCAGTTATTGACACTGGGGTAGATTTCAATCATCCGGACATTTTCGGATTTGGTACTGATGGCAAGATAATTGGTGGATATGATTTTGTCGACAATGATGAAATACCTGAAGATACTAATGGTCATGGAACACAAGTAGTCGGAATAATCGCGTCAAATGGGAATCTTAAGGGAATAGCACCTAATTCAAAAATTTTAGCATACAAGGTTTCAGAGGATGGAGAATCTGTACCTTCCCACTTGATAATCAAGGCGATTGAAAAATCAATAGAAGATGGTGCCAATATAATCAATATTAGTTTGGGAATTAACCAAACAAATGCCAAAATTGATCAGATGGTAACAAAGGCAATACACAACAATATTTTGGTGGTAACTGCTGCAGGAAATTTTGGTCCTGAATTAAATACGATTGGGAGTCCCGCAATAAATCCAAACGCGATTACTGTAGGTGCTACATTCAACAATATACCAAGTAGTTTAGTTTCGATTTTTGAGATAGGAAATGAAACGTATAATGTCTTTCCAATGGTAGGAACAGAGTCTCTTGATGAACCCATAACCGCACAAATTGTTTTTGGAAAATATGGAAAAATTCAAGATCTTTCAGATCTAGACATTAAAGATTCAATTTTACTTGTTGAGAGAGGAAGTGATGTTGAAAATGAAATAATCTATTTTTCTGATAAGGAAAAAAATGCATCTGCTTTGGGTGCAAAAGCAATTGTTGTTTATAATAATGAACCAGGTATATTTTTTGGAGAATTGATTCATGAATCCATAGAAGTGGGTTATAATCCCACAATTCCTGCATTATCCTTATCGAGAGAAGATGGACTAGTCATTAAAGAAATGTTACGGAGTGACATAAATGGAACGTTGGATATATTTTATCATCCTGATTTTGTTGCACACTTCAGTTCTAGGGGCCCGGTTTCTCCTTTTTACATTAAACCCGACCTTGTAGCACCAGGTGCATTCATCAATACGACAGATATCAATAAAAATTACAACATTTCAAGTGGCACTAGCTTTGCAGCACCCCATGTTGCTGGTACTGCTGCATTAATCTTACAAAAAAATCCACAATTAACGCCAGAAGAATTGAAATCTATTCTTATGACAACTTCCAATGATATTTCTGATCAGTATGGTGAAAAGTTTCCTATAGAGATAGCTGGAACTGGAAGAATAAACGCTTCTAATGCAATTAATGCTGAGATAATTATAACCCCACCAAATTTGATATTCAACTTATCCACTGACAACCAAATTCAAACTAAATATTTGAAAATTAAAGGAGTTAGTAATGATCCCATATCAATTAAATTTGAAGACAGCCAAGTAGTTGATTTCGATTATAGTTTAGATAATGAAAATCTTGTAATAAATGCAAAATTAGATCAGTCTAGTTTGGGAGAATTTGAAAATAGAGTGGTTATCACACATAACAAAATTGATTATCATATACCCATCATAGTAAGGGTTTCCGAAGTGAAAGAAATAGGACATGATGAAAAAAATCCCGCAAATATGTTGAATTTGCCCGAGAAAACCATTCTCATAATATCTGCGATAATGATTGTAACTGTTATTGTAGGTCTATTAGCAAGAAGAACTTCTAACTAATCTTCATGATCACAGTTTTGGTCCAGCCAAACGTATTTCTTCAGACATATTCTCAAGTTTCTTAAAGTTATCAACAAACATCTGAGCAAGCTTCTTTGCTGAAAGATCATATGCATCTTTATCAATCCATGTGTTTCTAGGATCTAAGATTTCTGAAGGAACGCCTGAACACTCGGTAGGGATATCAAGATTGAAAATTTCATTATGTGTATACTTGACAATATCCAATGAACCAGTCAATGCCGCAGTTACCATAGCACGACTATATTTTATGTTAATTCTCTTTCCTACACCATAAGGACCGGCAGACCAACCTGTATTAATTAAGTAGACAACTGTATTATGTTTAGCAATCCTTTCACCTAACATTTTAGCATAAACTGATGCTCTGCGTGGCATAAATGGTGCGGCAAAACATGCAGAAAATGTAGCCTTTGGTTCTTTTATTCCTCGTTCCGTACCTGCAAGCTTACTAGTATAACCTGATAGGAAGTGAAACATTGCAGCTTCTTTAGTGAGTTTAGAAACTGGTGGTAAGACCCCTAAAGCATCTGCTGTTAAAAATATTATCACTTTTGGATTTCCGCCAACGCTAGGAATAATAGCACCTGGAATATAATCAAGTGGATAAGCAGCTCTTGTATTCTCAGTAATACTATTATCATCAAAATCTGGTCTAAGAGATTCTTTATCTACTACAACATTTTCTAATACAGCTCCAGATTTAATTGCATTCCAAATTTGCGGTTCATTTTCTTCTTTTAGATTAATGCATTTTGCATAACAACCGCCCTCAAAATTAAAAATTCCTCTATCAGACCATCCATGTTCATCATCACCTATCAACATTCTTTTAGGATCAGCAGACAAACTTGTTTTTCCAGTACCAGATAACCCAAAGAACAGTACAGTATCATTGTTTTTGCCTATATTTGCTGAACAATGCATAGGAAAAACTCCCTTTGCGGGTAAGATAAAATTCATAACTGAAAAGATAGATTTTTTCATTTCACCTGCATAATTTGTTGAGCCAATCAAAACTAACTTTTTTGAAAAATTAATTAGAATGAATGTATTAGATTCTGTCCCATCAATTTCAGGCATAGCCTCAAAATCATTTATACACATAACAGTAAATTCTGGTTCATGTGATTCTAGTTCTGCTGCTGAAGGACGAATGAAGAGTTGACGTACGAATAAATTTTGCCAAGCATGATCATTGATAACCCTAACCGGTAATCTGCTTTCTGATTCAGCCCCGATAAATCCATCAAATACGAACAATTCCTGTCCTTCAACAGATTTTTTCATTTTTTGGAAGATTTTTTCAAACTTTTCGGTTGGAAACTGTTTATTTATTTTTCCCCAATCGATTGTGTTATGGGTTAGTTCATCATAAATAATGTATCTATCCTGTGGTGATCTACCTGTATACTTTCCCGTCTTTACTGACAGTGAACCAGTTGATGTTACGAATCCCTCATTTTTTTGAACAGAAGTTTCAACAAGTTTTTCTACTGACAAATTTCGGTAAATCTTCGATGGGGTTATTCCAAATTCTTCAATCTGAGAAATAAATCTCTTAGTTAATGCAGTTTTTTCCATATTATCCTCATCGTTTTTTATATCATTGCAAATTTAATAGACACATAAAGATTTTTTCGCTAGATACTGTACTTTTATCTCTTATAATCTAATTTTTAGAAAATTTTAGGAAGCTATTTATGTAAAAATCCAAAGTTTATGAACATGCCAATAAACAAGGAAAAATTAGATATCCGTAGCGAGGTTGCTAAAAGTAGACCTGAATTTAAAAGACCTGAGAGCTGGCGATACAAAAGATTAGAAACTAATTGGAAAAAGCCTAAGGGTATCGATAATCATCAACGTAAGCAGAAAAGCAGAGGTCGTCCTGGTATTGTTAGGATCGGTTATGGTGGTCCTAAAATTGCACGAGGATTACATCCATCTGGTTATACTGATAATTTAGTTGATAATGTTAATGATTTAGAAAAATTAAATCCAAAAACTGATGGCATAAGAATTAGTCATAGTGTTGGAACAAAGAAAAGAAAAGAGATGGTTGTTAAAGCGTTAGAAAAGAAATTCAAAGTGTTTAATGCAAGGGTGTCTTAAAATGCCAGTAAATCTTCATTCAAAAAAAAGACTAGTTTCACGAATGTATGGAGTAGGTCTAAAAAGAATATCATTTGATTCTGACCATCTTGATGATATAGCTGATGCGATTACAAGAGAAAACATAAGAAGCTTAGTCACGGCAAATACAATAAAAATTAGGCAAATTATTGGGACGTCAAGAGGAAGAGCACGCCTAAAAAAATTTCAAAAAAATAAACGTGGTACAAAACAGGGTTCTAAAAAGGGACGAAAAGGAGCCAGAGTAGGTAAAAAAGAAGTTTATGTAACTAAAGTTCGAGCTCTTCGTCGTAGATTAAAAATTGCTAAAGATAGAAGAGATATTACAAATAAAGAATTTTGGGCCATTTACAAAAAGATTGGTGGTAACACTGTTAGAAACACTGCACATCTAAGAACTCTCGTTGAAGAAACTCAGGCTAAACGAAAAGATCAGAAATAATATTTTTTTTCATCAAAATCTAGAATTTTTCCATTACTGATTTTAATTCCTTCTCTTGACAGCATGTTTGATTTTATTTTTTTACCGTAAACATAATCACCTATTTCACCATTAAATTTTACCACCCTGTGACATGGAATTATTACTGGAAATGGATTTTTTTTCATAATTGTTCCAATAACTCGTTGACCTTTTTTTACTCCTACTGCTTTTGCTAAATCACCATATGTTGTAACTTTTCCTTTTGGAACTTCTAAAAGCTTCTTGTAAACTTTCACACTAAATGTCAAAGTTTGATTATCTCCAAGTCAGTCCTCTCAAGCATTTCAACAATTTTTCGCCTATTTTTTCCCATACCCTTCCAATCCAATAATGCTATCGTTGCATCCTTGTTTCTCTCAATTATGTGGGAAAACAGATTTTCATCAATTTGTTCAAATGCGTACTTTGGCACTACTGTACCTAGAGAATGTTTGCTGTGAATTAATTCATTGGTAAATTTATCCGAATAATGTGTCCCGCCAAAACATATAGCTATTGGGCATGACTTCCGCTTTTCTTTCATTACGTCAACTATAATTTCGGCAACTGAGTTACAAAGATTTACATCATTCCATTCTTTTTCCGTTGTCCCAATTTCAATAAATAAAGCAGGCTTACTTAATGCAGTTGGACCATGATGTGTTGCCTCAATTGTTATTTGAAATCTTGGGAACTTACTTCTAGCATTCCAAAGGTTCTGCATGTATGATTTTTGAAGATGTGGGTGTGGAATAGAAATCTGGCGACTATAACCACCAAAATTAGCGTCTGAAAAATTTCCAGTATTATGACAGGTGAGTGCTAAAACACCAGATTCTGCCGCATGTTTTGACAGAAAGACAAAACCATCATAATCAAATTTTTCTTCTAGCCAGTCAGCAGAAATTACAGGACTTGGTATTATTGCCAAGTCAAAATATTTTCCTCTGTAAACATCTTCGTCTTTCTCTAATTCTTGTGAAATGAATTTAGCCATATTATGGCCCGCAGGATCATTTTGATAGGCTACAAGCAATTCCATTGGATAAAAGATATATTAACAGATTATTAATTTTCAGCCATGAAAATCAATATTCAGCGAACCTTAATGAACATGAAAAATACAATAAAGCTAACCAAAAAATCTGATAAGGATGTCTATGTTCAGCATCTAAGGCTTGTATTATTTGGAATTGCATCAGTAGGTGCAATTGGGTTTGCTATTCAATTCGTATTCTCAGTTATGACATTTGGAAGATAAAATTGTCTGAACCGGAACCAACAGATGGACTGAATCAAGAGCCAACAGCTGAACCAGAAATAGTAGCTGAACCAGAAATAGTAGCTGAACCAGAGGGAAACTCACATCTATTTGCGGTAAGAACTACAGGGGGACAAGAAAAAATTGTTATGAGAATGTTAGAGGCTAGATTGAAAAAGGATAGCTATAATGTTCAGTCAGTACTTTTGTTAGATAGTTTGAAAGGATATGTTGTTGTTGAAGCGCAGGATGTATCTTCCATGTTTAATTCCATTCAGGGACTTAGACATGTACGTGGTCAATTAAGGGGGGAATTACAATATAATGAGATTGACAAATATTTGATCAAAAAATCTACAGTTTCGGAACTTGTGGTTGAAGGGGCTGTTGAGATAATTGCTGGTCCATTCAAAGGAATGAAAGCTACTGTTACTAGAATAGATCGTGAAAAAGAAGAAGCTACTGTTATTTTACTAGATGCGTCATATCAGCTACCGGTAACTGTTGATGCTAATTATCTTAAACCTATACATAAAAGCAAGGATTAAATTTTAAAAACAGGTAAGAAGATTATGGGAGACAAACAGGATATTTCAGCACTAGTAACCGGTGGCGAGGCCTCTGCTGGACCACCTTTAGGACCTGCATTAGGTCCGATTGGTGTCAATATTATGGAAGTAATCAATGCAATTAATGAACAAACTAAGGAATTCAAAGGAATGAAAATCCCAGTGACTGTTTCAGTTGACTCGGATACTAAAAAATGGGAAATTAAAGTAGGGATCCCATCAGCGGCTGCACTTTTGTTGAAAGAAGCTGGCATTCAAAAAGGCTCTGCAACATCTGGGACCGAATGGATTGGAGATGTTACTGCAGATATTATTACTAAAGTAGCTAAAATTAAATTGGAATCATCTTATGCTAGTTCTTTAAAATCTGTTGCAAAAGAAATTGTAGGCACATGTGTATCTTTAGGAATAAAGATAGAAGGAAAAACTCCCAAAGAATTTACTGCTGAAATTAACGAAGACAAGTGGGATAGTAAATTTAAGTAGAGTTTTTCGTATTTTTTGTTAGATAAACTAGTTCTTTGTTAGTTTTTTGTAATTCTACAAAAGTTTCAGTATTTTGTACGCCATCAATTTTTCCTATTTTATCTATTACAACCATATGCAAATCCTCAAGGTCTTTTGTAAAAACTTGTAACATAGTATCAAATCTCCCAGAAACTTCTGCGATAGAAATTATCTCAGAAATTTCTAAAAGTTTTTCATAAATATGTTCTTTAAATTTAGGATCTCTATTAAGACCAACTAGTGCTTTTACACTTATTCCCAATAAAGAATCATTTATTTCTATAGTAAATTTTTTAATCAGTTTCTTTCTCACGAGTCGTTTTATTCTGCTGTATAATACAGATGCATTAATTCCTAGTTTTTTTGAAAGTGTTGGAACTGAAATATTTCCATTTTTAGATAATTCAAAAAGGAGTTTTAGATCTAAGTTATCAAATCCTTCCAATAATCAAAAAATGGAATAATTGCTAATAAATGTAGATTTTAGTCATACTAGCGCATTAATTAAAAGCAATTATGTAAGCAAAAAATGTTCCAAAGATTATGAATTTTTAATTAGCAATCTCTAAACGGTTTTATGTAGGATTTTAAAAAAAATAGTATGGTAAATGAAGCACAGCTTGTTCAGATAATAAAGCAGGCCAAAGAAAGTGATAAGGAACGAAAATTCAATCAAACTTTGGAGATGATAATGGTATTCAAAGATGTTGATGTAAAAAAAGGATTTGCGATTAATGAGATAATTCAACTGCCCAAAAAAATTAACAGACCTGCATCAGTATGCATAATGGCAACTGGTGATATGGGTCTAAAGGCAAAAAAGGCAAATGCTGACAGAGTAATTAATGAAATTGAGTTAACAAAATTGGGTGCAAACAAAAGGGAATCAAGAAAGATCATTAACAAATATGATTTCTTTTTGGCAGATACAAAACTTATGCCCACTGTTGGTAAAGTGCTGGGTCAGCTTTTAGGACCTAGAGGTAAAATGCCAACACCGGTTCCATACAATGCTCCAATTGAATCATTTTTGGAGCGATTTAGGGCATCAATCAAAGTTAGAGTAAAAGGCTCTCTATCAATGTCATGTAAAATTGGAGAAGAAAATATGGATGATCTGGATCTTGCTGCAAATGCAAATGCTGTTGCTACAACAATAGAAAAAAAATTACCCAATGGAGATAAGAACATCAAAAAAATAATGGTTAAGACAACTATGGGAAATATAGTTAAACTAGAACAGGTGAAGGAAAAAAATGCTTGAGAATAGAACTAAATTTCCAAAAAAGAAGGCACGTATGTATCAACTTCTACAGGATTTGCCTAAAAAATATAGTGTCATGGCGCTTGTACGAATGGAAAAAGTACGAGCGTCTCAATTATTACCATTAAGAAAAAAATTTAGAAATGAAGTAAAAATTATTAGTATTAAAGATAAAATTGCAAAAAAAGTCTTTGAAAAACTAGACATTCCTCATATTAAAAAAATGGGGGAAAAACTTACTGGTCAATGTCTTCTTATGTTTACAAATATGTCTCCATTCAAGCTAAATGTTTTACTTGGTCAAAACAAAATTATGCTTGCAGCTAGAGGCGGTGACATAGCAAGTGTTGATGTAGTAGTACCACCAAAAAATACGGGAATAGCACCTGGTCCTATGTTAACTGAATTCAAGGAAAATAAGATACCTACTAAAATTGACCAAGGAACAATTTGGATTCTTAAGGAAACAACACCAATAAAAAAAGGTGAAATTATTACGACTAAATTGGCAGCGTTACTAGGAAAACTAGATATCAAACCAATTGAGGCTGGAATAATTTTAAACTCTGCGTTATCTGAGGGTGTTCTATTTACTGAAGAAGAACTTGTTGTAGATGTTGAAAAATCCAGAGAGAAGTTAATTCAGGCTGCTCAAGAAGCAAAATCACTATCAATTGAAATTGCATATATCACACCC
>LUMJ01000368.1_pt1 | contig 13845 bp, 15 predicted proteins | sample 729631 | NCBI WGS metagenome assembly LUMJ01 (sample SAMN03860266, study PRJNA289734) | marine metagenome | biome: seawater column; feature: ocean; material: water; isolation source: Red Sea water column Station 22 - depth 500m | place: Saudi Arabia: Red Sea | collected 2011-10-15 | depth 500 m | reverse complement strand
CTAGTATTCTAATGCACTTATTCGCTTGATTCTCAACTTTCTTTATTGAAATAGAAGAATAAAATTACTTTCATTCAGTGTATATTAATACTGATAAAACAGTATTTTACGATAATATACATTAATATATATCTATATCTTATTGATATATATAATATTTATTAATTATCTTTAATATTGAATCAAAAATATAGTTGAGTTTTGTTTTTTGCCACAAATGGAGTAGAGATTTGATGCCAACAGTTATGGTAACAGGTGCTAACAGAGGAATAGGTTACGAACATGTTGCTCAATACGCTCAAAAAAAATGGAAAGTCATCGCCTGTACAAGACAAACAGAAAAAGCAACAGAGTTATTACAACTGCAAGATAAATATGGAACAAGCTTCATCATTGAAGAACTTGAAGTTACAAATCACAAACAAGTAGATGAACTTGCAGAAAAACATAACAACACTGCAATTGACATTTTAATTAATAATGCTGGAACAGGTGGGCCTAAAGGAATGCCTGCTGCAATGGACTATCAAAAAATCGACAGTATGGATTATCAAATATGGAGAGACATTTTAGAAGTAAACTTGCTTGCACCTTTTAAAGTAGCAACATCCTTTCGCAAGCAAATTTCAATGAGTGACAAGAAAACCCTAATCATGATGTCTAGTGATTTAGGTTCTGTATATCAAAATACTTTTGGCGGCTTATACTCTTACCGAGCCAGTAAATCTGGGCTGAATGTGGTAACCAAAGGAATGTCTAATGAATGGAAAGATATCATTGTTGTTGCACTTGCACCAGGATGGTGTCGAACACATCTTGGTGGAGCAGAAGCAGAAATTGACCCTGTAGTCAGCGTTGAAGATCAACAAAAAATGTTTGAATCTCTTACCGCATCCGATAGCGGAAAATTCCTAGACCGATTCGGCAACGACGTCCCTTGGTAGTTAAACTGAGTCTAAAAGATAACGGAGGTAGCCTTGGTTTTAAGATAAGGCTCTAAGCCTTCTTTACCGAACTCTCTTCCCCATCCTGATTGTTTATTGCCACCAAAAGGTATAGCTGGATCTACTGCAGCATGCCAATTAATACTCACTTGGCCGGCATCAATTAACATTGCCATCTTATGGGCTACAGAAATGTCCTGGGTCCAAACACTACCTGATAGACCATATGAGGTGTCATTTGCTTGCTGAGCAATGTTTTCCAAATCATTGTCACCAAATGATTGTGCACATAAAACAGGGCCAAATATCTCTTCCTTTGCAATTTTCATATCACCATGGATTTGTGTAAATATAGTTGGTTGAATAAAAAATCCTTTTTCGCCAGCAATCTTACCACCAGTTATCAATTCTGCTCCTTCATCAATCCCAGTCTGAATGTACGACATTACTCTTTTTCTCTGGGTATCCGAAATTAACGGACCAAAGTCTTTGTCTGGATCAAGTCCATGACCAATTTTAAAAGACTCAGCCATTGCCTTAATCCCTGTAATCACTTGTTCAAAGATATCTTGATGAACAAAAAGCCGTGTCCCTGCCATACAATTTTGTCCTTGAAGAAAGAAACAAGCTCTGGCCGCACCAGGGATAACTTTTTCCAAATTGGCATCAGGAAAAACGACAATTGGATTTTTACCTCCAAGCTCAAGGGTTACTCTTTTTAGATTACCTACTGATGCAGCAACTATTTTTTTGCCGACCTCTGTTGAACCAGTAAATGCAATCTTATCGACATTATTGTGATGTGAGAGAGCATTGCCTGCAGTTTCACCATAACCGGTAACAATATTAACCACACCTTTTGGAATTCCTGATTTTTGAATTAATTCTCCTAAGAAAAGTGCAGTCATAGGAGTGAGCTCCGCTGGTTTTAATACAACGGTACATCCAGCTGCCAAAGCAGGGGCTAGCTTTAGAATTGCAAAAATAAACGGAGAATTCCAAGGAATAATTGCTCCAACAACCCCAATTGGCTCTCTTCTTGTATAAGTTATAGATTCACCGTTCGCCACACCACCCGGTGATACAGGTATCGTATCTCCAAGGATTTTTGTAGCCCACCCAGCATAGTATCTAAGCAAGGTTGTTCCATGACTGGCAATTGAATAATGAGCCAATGTCAAAGGCATTCCATTGTCTATGACTTCCAATTCAGCCAACAATGGCATACAGGCATCTATATCATCCGCCAACTTGTTTAACAGTTGAGCTCTATCATGTGAAGGTATTTTAGACCATTCTCCCGTAAGTGCCTTTCTAGCTGCCGAGACAGCTGAGGAAATATCATCCTCATTTCCAGAATCCACTTCAGCAATTTTTTCTTCCGTTCCAGGATCATAAACTGAGATTTTCTCACCTGAAGCTGATGGCACCCATTCTCCATCAATCAATAGTTGATGGTTGGATGCTAAAAAAATTTTTGCTTCGTCTGAAACTTTAATATGCTCTACTTTTGACATAGACAACCTTTGTTTTCATTATTTGATAACACAACATCTATTTGTTGTGAACCATTATAGTTTACTACAATGAAACTCAATATATATCTCCTTGCTATTAAATCATTACTGAATTTGAACTATGATTTGTAAACACGGTAATAAGAAAAAATGATCATAGAAAAAACGCTCAATTTATTAAATAGGTTTGAAAAAGGAATTACCTTCCTTGCTTTTGCTATTCTTGTCTTGGTGATGTTCACTGATGTTGCGGTCAGAGAAATCACCGGAACTGGCTTGCACTGGTCCAGACAACTTGGAGTTTATGCAAACTTGTTTGTGGTTATGTTTGGACTGGGTGTTGCTTCATCTGAAGGTGCTCATTTAAGACCAAGATTTGCTGACAACTGGCTTCCTGAATCATGGAATCCATTCTTAACTAGAATACAAGAAGCCATAATGTCTCTGTTTTGTTTGTTATTTGCCATTGTTGCTTTTCAGGTTGTTATTGAAACCTTCAATGATAATGTCCAATCAATAGTATTGAGGATCGTTGTTTGGCCCTTTCAGGCTGTTATACCAATTGCTTTTTTGTTGACCTCAATACGACACTTGTTCTACACCATTGATCCATCACAACGTCCTGATATCGAAGATGGAAGAAGGGATGAAAGACAACAGGGTGACAACTCATGACAGCTGCACTCCTGCCGGTAATTATTATCCTTCTTTTTGTATTGCGACAAAATTTAATTGTGGTTTTAGGTGTCGCAACTGCATACGCCTACTGGGCATTTGGAGACGGGGTTGTAAGCAATATCGTAGTAGATGCATGGGATGCAGCTAATAAAGATATCCTGTTATCCATCCCGTTATTCATTCTAGCTGGAAACATTATGTCAAGAGGCGGCATGGCAGCCAGATTGATTGATTTAATGAAATCCCTTACTGCACCGATACCCGGTGGACTGGCTATAGCAACTATTCTTTCCTGTGCAGCTTTTGCAGCTGTTTCAGGTTCGGGAACCGTAACTTTGTTAGCTGTAGGAACTTTGATGTACCCTGCATTGATTAACGCTGGCTATCCAAAAAGTTTCGCTATCGGATCACTCTGTGCTGCTGGAACTTTGGGCATAGTAATTCCACCAAGTATTCCATTAATACTTTATGGGATTATGACTCAAACATCCATTGGGGATCTATTCATCGCTGGCATAGGTCCGGCTCTTGTTCTCACATTTTTAATGCTGGTCTATGCTATTACCAGAAATTTTGATCACAAAGAAGGCAATTGGGACTTGGTGTATATTTTAAGATCTTTAAAAAATGGTATTTGGGCATTGCTAATGCCCATCATAATTTTAGGAGGTATTTATACTGGTTACTTTACGGCCACAGAATCGGCAGCCGTTGCAGTTGTCTATTCTATAATTGTTGAGACTTTAATTCATAAAGAAATGAAATGGGCCACTCTATACGATGTTATTTCTGAGACTACGAAACTCTTAGGCTCTTTATTCCCAGTACTGATGATTGCATTAAGTCTGAATGTTTTTCTCACTTATGAAGAAGTCCCCCAAAATCTAGTCGCATGGCTCAGTCAAAGAATTGATAATCCTGTAACTGCATTGCTAGGTATCAATTTCTTTCTTTTAATTATTGGCTGTTTAATAGATATAGGCTCGGCCATCCTGATATTGGCACCTATGCTTGGACCCATTGCCTATTCACAAGGGATTGATCCAATTCATTTTGGCATCATCATGGTCATGAACTTAGAGATAGGTTACTTGACGCCGCCACTTGGGTTAAATCTGATCATTGCCATGGGAGTTTTTAAAGAAAAATTCTGGACAGTTTGTAAATCCACTATTCCATTTTTATTGATCATGCTGATTGGCTTAATGCTGGTTTCATTTATTCCTAGAATCTCATTATTTTTGATTAATTAAAGCATTGAGCTAAATATAAATTTCATTAGAATATCCAAAAGATTTAAATAACTCAGGAGAACAATATGACCATTACTGTAGGTGAACAGATGCCACAAGTTAATTTTACTACCATGACTGAAGAGGGTCCTCAACCAGTTACCCCCGCCGAGTTATTTACAGGCAAAAGAGTTGCTCTATTCTCAGTACCAGGGGCCTTCACTCCCACCTGCTCATTGCAACATTTACCGGGTTTTGTTCAACAATGTGAAATGCTCTTAGAAAAGGGTATAGACACTGTTTGCTGTATGTCTGTCAATGATGTTTTTGTTATGGATGCTTGGGGTAAAAGTCAGGGAGCAGATGGTAAAGTCTTAATGCTTGCTGATGGTAATGGGGAATTTACCAAAGCAATTGGTTTGGAATTGGACGCTTCTGGCTTTGGAATGGGGTTGCGTTCTCAACGTTTTTCATTGGTTGCTGACGATGGTGTAGTTGAAATACTGAACATTGAATCCGGCGGAGAATTTAGAGTCAGTAGTGCTGAATACATGCTAGAACAGCTCTAATTAGTTTTAATTAGATAGAACACACCAATATGTCAGGACAAGATATAGCAGTCATTCTCCATTTATTACTATTTGCCTACTGGTTGGGTGGTGATATAGGTGTTTTTTACTCAAGTGGATTTGCCACGAATAATAAATTATCTCGAGAAGCTAGACAAACAGCAGGGAAAATAATGCTTAACTTGGATCTGATTCCAAGACTGTGTTTGAGTTTAATGCTAACTGTGGGAGGAATTCTTACTGAATACTACGGCATTGAACATCCGACCTGGCAATGGGTTGGGATTATTTTACTTGGACCCATATGGTTCACAGCATTGGTCTACATACATTTTAACGAAGGCACTGAATTGGTAAAGAAGATGACCAAAATTGATTACGTGTTTAGATGGATTATGGTCTTTACTATCATTGCTTCCGTTGCATACGGATTTCTTTCTGACAGATTGGATGCAGAACCCTGGGTTGGCGCAAAACTCATCATTTTTGCTGCTCTTATCTTTTGTGGAATTATGATTCGTAAAAATATAGGTGGTTTTATCAAGGGTATCCATAACATTGTCAATGACAACATTAATGATGCCGATGACGAAGCCATGGTCCAAAGTTTGTCCAAGGCAAGAGTGTTTGTAATTACCATCTGGATTTTACTCTTAGTGGAAGCTGGAATTGGTGTAGTCAAGCCTGGCAGTGTGAGTCTTAATTCGCCATCAATAGTTCAAATTGAAAAACTACAATAATAAGAAGAATTAGACGATACTTTTTCTGTTTCCACTAAATACCAAAAGATAACTCATTCCACAAAGCATAGTTGATACAGCAACTATCAAAGCAATTGGTAACAAACGTCCGTCAAACACCAGTCCTGATAGGACACTGAACATTCCCCCGATAACTAAACCAAGGGCACTTGACAATCCGGAGCTGGAACCTGCTATCTCAGGTCTTGCGCTCACTGCTTTAGCTAAAGCCATGGGAATAATAAAACCTTGTGCAAAAAACAATATTATCAAGGGAGCAATTACACTGATCAGTGTCACATTGAGAGCCTTAACTAGGAAATAAAATACAAGCCCTGCCATTACGTTAAGAACAACACCAGCCAATAAAACCTTCATAAGACCATACTTTGAAGATAAATTTCCGCCCATAAATGCACTAATTGTGTATAGAATTGTCAAACAACTCCAAATAAATCCAAAACCGGCTGAACCAATTCCCAGATCGTTATAGAAAACAGTAGAAGCCACAGCCAATATTGCGAAAAAAGCCCCTGTGGTAAATGCATAAATCAAAGATGAACCAACAAAGACTTTGGAACCAAGTAAATACCTATACTTTTCCGACCAAGGTTCTCGATTCGTAGATTCAGTCAACTCAACTTTTCTTGTTTCAGGTAACTTCAATAAAATTGCTATTAATACCACAACACCTATTGCCGCTGTAATAATAAAGATGCCATTTGGATTACCAAATATCTGATAACCAATGCCGCCAATCACAGGTGCTATCATGGGAGAAATTCCCATGATTGCAGTAACCCTAGAAAGAGATCTTGCGGTCTCACTTGCATTGCTTGTATCCCTGATCATTGCTCTTGACATAACACTGCCTACGCTGGCACCTACACCTTGCATGACCCTCCAGAATATTAAAGAGTTCAGGCTGTCGGTGGTTGAACAAATAATCGATGCAGCTACAAATAAAACAAGACCTGATAACAGCACTGGACGTCTGCCGACTTTATCTGACAAGAATCCAACGAGTGGCATTGAACTTGCCAAACCCAACAAATAAGCTGAAATTATAAACTGAACAGTGGAATAGGGCGCTTGATACAACTGGGCAAAACTTTCAAGTGTTGGGATAGCAATTGCCATACCAAAGGGGGAAATTCCGCTAGCAACACCTAGCAAAAAGTTAGAGGGCTTCTTTGCTTGCATGAATTATTAGCTGAGTTTGGCTGTAAATTCTGGAATAAATTCAAATAAGTCTGCGACGATGCCGATATCAGCTATTTCAAAAATAGGAGCATCTGCGTCTTTATTAACCGCCACAATGGTCCCTGCGTCTTTAATGCCTGCCAAATGTTGTATTGCACCTGAAATACCAAAAGCTATGTAAAGATCTGGTGAAATAATTTTTCCAGTTTGGCCAACTTGCATATCATTGGGTACGTAACCTGCATCCACTGCAGCACGCGATGCTCCAACAGCAGCTCCCAATTTATCAGCAAGATTATACAAAAGCTCAAAATTCTCGGAACTACCAAATGCCCTACCTCCAGAAATAACGACAGAGGCGGTCTGGAGGTCTGGACGCTCTGATGCTTCGGACTCAACACGCAAAAATCTTGTGTGTGACGGCAGGTCGATGTTAGGAAATTCTATATTCTTTATCGTTGCCTGATTGTTTGTCTCGACCTCTTTGTAAGATGCCAATCTCACTGTTGCTACAATTTTTACATTGTCCTGAACTTCTATGGTTTGAATTGCATTACCAGCATAGATGGGTCTTTTAAATGTTCTTGGAGCAACTACATTCATAATATCAGTGATTTGCCCAACATCTAATGCTGCTGCGATCCTTGGCATTAAATCACGACCAAACGTTGTAGATGGACACAATACATAATCATAATCTTCAGAAATTTTGGCAATCACAGGTGACATAATCGCAGCAAGTTGATGTTCAAACATTTCGTTTTCCATGTACAACACAGAATTAACGTTTTGATATCCAACCGCCTGTTCTGCAAGAACAGAATTATTTCCCATCACCAATAGGTCAGCTCCAAGTGATGTCAACTCAGCGACACAAGACAATGTTTTGGAAGTGCTAGGATTAATGGCACCATCGTTGTGCTCTGCAACTACCAAAACTTTCATATCAGTATCCATACAATTACTCCACTAAGCCTTTTGCTTTAAGTGCGTCAAACAATTCTCCAGCATCATTGAGTAGAATGCCGCTCTCTCTTGGTGGTGGCTCCGTAACACTGATTACCTTGAAGAATGGATCCATAGATATATTAAGATCGTTAGGAGTTAGTACATCCAATGGTTTCTTTTTAGCTTTCATAATGTCAGGTAATTTCACATATCTTGGGTCATTCAAGCGAAGATCAACTGTGACGATTGCTGGCAGATCAATCTCCAAGACCTCAAGACCCTGATCCACCTCACGAGTTACTTCCAGTGAGTTGTCACCAACACTTAGTTTTGAAGCATAGGTTGCCTGCGAAAAAGAACACAATTCAGCAAGCATTTGTCCTGTCTGATTGCAATCGTCATCAATGGCTTGTTTACCCATAAGTATCAGTTCGGGCTGTTCTTGTTGAACGATTTGATGTAGCAGTTTAGCTACGGTAAGAGGTTCTGTATTTTCAGGATGTTCAATTAAAATTGCACGATCAGCTCCCATCGCAAGTCCAGTTCTCAGTTGTTGTTGACAATCATCAGTGCCAACAGACACAATGATGACTTCGTTAGCTTGACCACTCTCTTTGATTCGTAAAGCTTCTTCCAGAGCTATTTCATCAAAAGGGTTTATGCTCATCTTCACCCCTTCGGTAACAACATCTGTTTCATCAGGCTTGATCCGAATTTTAACGTTGAAATCGACAACTCTTTTTATGCAGACTAGAATTTTATCCATAGAATTTTATTTGTGTAATTTTGTTTATTTGCAACCAAGGATAATATAATTTAAGAAATGGTATTCTGACTTAAATAAATAATTTTTTATAGTAAATTTGAAAATATAATAATGAGTTCCTTTCGCAACAATCTATACCTTATTTTACTTCTGCAACCAGTTATACTCATTACCAGTTGTGGGCAAGAAGCAGAATTAAGCAATAAAAGTACGCCAAGATACACCATGATGGAAGGGTCCAGTTGTTTTAACTCTAGGGATATTGAAGATTATATGGTACTTGATCGTAGCAATCTTATTGTCTATGGCAGACCTAGTTCGAGAGCTTATCACATTGAAATCAGCCCACCTGCCACTTCGATAAGAGGCTCGGATATGATCAGCTTTGTCTCATGGAGTGGAAGAATTTGTGGTTTTGCTGGCGATGATTTACTGATTCCAAATTCCATCTATAATGAAAGGCATTCCATTATTTCGGTCAAAAGATTAGATGAGACAGCTCAATACAATCTACTAGTTCGTTTTGGCAAAGCAGAACCGGTTATAGAAGCACAACCAGAAGATGATTCATCACCCGAAATAAAAAGAGATCTAGATGAGGAAGAAGACCAAGACAAAGAGATCGTCAGTGAATAAAAATAACATTCTGCAAAAAGACCACAAAACCGTAATAGGGAAAATTATTTATCTCAGTGAAAAAGAAGACCGTAAAGGACAAGAAAGGGGTAGGGAATACTTCATCATCAACAAACACGCCAACGGCCACAGAAAAATTGTAGCTCATTGTGAAATAGATGATCGACCGGCAGTAATGCGAGACATTACATACTCATTGGATCAGAATTGGCTGCCCTTAGACTGTTTTGTCAGAATATCGGTAGATGATAAATTTATGGGGACAGGTTGGTTTAATTTTGGCGAAGACTTTGCTGAATGTGAAGTGGTTACAACACCTGAAGGGAGATTAAGTAAAAAAATACAAACTGATGGTCGCTTAAAGACATTTCAAAATCATGCAATCGCTTGCGACGCTTGGCATTTAAGATTGTACGATCGTAATAAAAATAACGGACCACAAAATATAGGTGAAGTGGTATTGTCATCACCAGATCATCGAGGTGCAACAGGTCCTATGCTATTTTCAATTACTATGGCCATCAATTTTGTTGGTGAGGAAACCGTTACTGTTAAAGCTGGAACTTTTGATGCTCTTCACTTTCAATTTGTTGGTACTCCAGGACTTCCAGAAGAACATCCGCCATATGACATTTGGTGTACGAATGATGGCGAGTATTTATTTTTGAAAGCAGCTGTTGGTGGCTATATGCAAACCTACTATGAGCTTGTTGAACTAAGCAAATCTTAACCATGCTTGAAAAACTAAAAAACTGGTGGAAATGGAATCCCGAGTTTGAGAAAAACAGTGCTGATAATCCAGTTACTGCACTGTCACAGCAACAAAGAAGAAACGCAGGCCCATTATTAGCCTTGGCTTTTGGTTGGGGCTTCTTAGTTACTGGTTTATTTACCGGTGGTTTGTTAGGAAATGGCCTGCCTTTCTGGCCTGACATAGTTTTGGCATCATTTCTGGGCAATCTTGTTAATTTTATAATCGGTGCATTTGTAGGCTACATTGGTTACAAAACAGCATGCAACAGCGGTATCCTTTACCGTTATGTGTATGGTAATGCTGGGGCATACATACCGGTTGTATTTATCTCAATTCTACTTATTGGCTGGCAAGGAATTGTTGTGGGTGCATTCGGAGCAACCTGGACAACTGCACTCCATCCTGAACTTCCAGTTTCTGAAATATTTTCCTCAACTACATTCTATATTGCCGCTGTTTTTGCAGGAATTTTATATACAGCTACAACTTATTTTGGAGTAAAGGGATTGGAAAAAGTAAGCATTCCTTCGGTAGCTGTTCTAGTCTTTGTTGGTTTATACGCTATTTATTTGAACATCCAACAGGCAGGAGGATTGTCAAACTTTCAAGCTCTTTCTGCTGAACTGGCTGCGAAAAATCCACTCACCATGGTTCAAGCTATAAATTTAGTTATAGGTTCATGGATTGTTGGTGCAGTAGTAATGCCAGAATACACCCGTTTTGCTAAAAAAACCTGGGTGGCTATTGCCATACCTTTTATCGTACTCATTTTTGCCCAGTGGTTCTTACAAATAGTAGGTGCACTCGGTGGAATTGTGTCCGGTGATTTTATGTTTACAACCTATCTAATGGATCAAGGCATGATTATTGCTTGGGTAGGAATCATTGGAATGAGCCTCGCATTGTGGACAACGGGTGATGCAAACCTATACCTCCCTGTCATTCAAACCTCCAGTATTTTTAAAAGACCCCAACATGTGACTACAGTGATATGCGGCACTTTAGGAACTATTCTTGGATTGGGCCTATACCAGAACTTTATGGAGTGGATCAATTTGCTGGCAAGTATTGTTCCTCCTTTGATTGGACCTGTAATTGTGGAATATTATTTTGTGAACCGTGAAAAATTTCACACAGGACATCTCGACAACATTTCAAAATGGAATCCTGCTGCCTTTATTGCTTATATATTAGGTGCTGCAAGTACCTTCTATTCACCAGACTGGGGAACACCTTCGTTAATAGGGCTTTTGGTGTCGATGTTGGTTTATTTGATTCTTAGGATGAGTTTAAAAACCAAGGTCTAATCTTCTAAGTATTTTCCTTTTTTTACCAAGTCTTGAAAATCTGGGTCTCTCTTCTCAGTCTTAGACTTAAATGCTTCCATCATATCATCAGAAAAATCCATGGCAGCATTCCATAGTGCATTGTAATTTAGAGATTCTTCAACCGTATGGTCACGATTGTAATTAAGCACTTCTTTGATTCCTGAAATAGCCAATGGCGCTTTATCAGCTATTTCATAAGCCACAGCAAGCGCTTGCTCAATCACTGCATCAGGAGTATCAAAGACTGCATTAACAAGACCGTACTTCAGACCTTCATCTGCAGAGAGTTTCCTGCCTGTAAAGGCAAGCTCCCTGAGAATACCTTCTGGTATTAAATAAGGGAGTCTTTGAAGAGTTCCTACATCGGCAGCCATACCGATATTAGTTTCCTGAATACAAAAGAAGGCATCACTACTGGCGTATCTAATGTCACATGCTGTAATCAAATCAACTCCAGCACCTATGCAAGCGCCCTGAATGGCAGCGATGACAGGAATCCTGGATTTTTCCAGACAACTGATAGAATATTGCAAGTCACGCGTTACTCTAAATTGAGCTTCACTTCTCCTACCTTGAGTAATATTTTTAGTATCAGTACTAAGAAAATCACCGTCACTTTTGAAATTAGCAAGATCCATACCCGCACAAAAATGTTTGCCTTGGGCTGAAATCACAATGACTCTTGCTTTACCTTCATCAGAGATTTTATCAACCAATTCTGGAAGTTCAGACCAAAAAGCTTTGGTCATTGAGTTGAAAGCATCGCCTCTGCACATTGAGATATGTGCGACATGATCTTTTAGCTCATATTCAAAACAACTGTAGGCCATAATATTCTCCCTTCATTTACCTTTAAGTTTAACTTGAAAAGATGAGATCTCTAGTCTCAACAATAGGGGGCTCACGCAGTACCCTGCCAAATACATCTAAATCTCCTCTGTCTTGTCGCCATTTCATATATGCTTTTTGGTTGTCAATTGAAGCCCATTTTTCAAACAATAAGTACGTATGGTTTTCTGAATCGCCAGCTGCATAGATTCCTTCACAACCTTCAAATGAAGCAGTATCGCCCAAAATATTTTCTAAAATAGTGCCAAATTCTTCATAGGCATCCGGTTTTGTTTTAAGTGTTAAAAGTACTATTACCGACATATCAATCTCCTTAAATTGTTATTTATTTTCTATAAGCTCAATCCATTCTCCTGCCGGGCCTATTGTGACTCCAACTTTTCTACCCTTGTACGGAAAATCTTGAATTTTTCTGGGCGGTCTACGCCATTTAACATCAACATCATCCAAAGAATCAACCAAGAAAGAAACAACCGATGTTGATGCTGGAAGATGGTTGACTGCCCGTTTTCTTGGCCACCATAATAAAAACTCGATCCACATATGATTTTGCGCTACCTAAATTAAATCCAGATCCTCCTGGAATAATCCTTGTAAAGTATAGAACTTCATTGGATGGACCAAGTGCTTGCATAGCTCGAGGTCCATCTGGAGTGGGGTATAAATCATAGGGTTGACCAATGATATTAAAACTTGAATCTGACAATTCCACTGCCAAAGCATCAGGATCTTCTACTAGAATCTCAGTAGAGTTCCAACCATGGGTACCCATCGGTCTATAATTCGTCATTGACTTATCTTCTATAAACCGAAGATATACTTCTTCACCACTCTCAGGTTGCATAATGATGTATGGATGCTTATTCATACCTCTAGCACCCCAGGTTGATCCCAATGAACGATCAATCTGTCCTTCCTCTACAACTTGATAACCCAAGTACTTATCATAAGCTTCTTCTATGCTATTTAAATTGGTTACCAGCATTGTAACCATGATGATTGATTTCAACATCGACAAACCCCATCTATAATTCAACAAAAAAACAAATTACTTTCTTGTGTCTATAGAATACTGTATGTTTCATCCAAGTTAAAAAGAATCTATCAACCATGATTAATGTTCTACCTACAAACCCCTTAACCTATCGTTGGATAATCCTAACTGTCTCTTTTCTACTCATCACAGTTACCAACGGACTCACTCTTGGTGGATTGTACGTTTTCGAAGAAGAAATTATGAAATCCTTGAGCCAGATAACAGGAGAGGATGTCCTTAGAGCTGATTTGAAACTTAGAGATGCAATTACTCTTTGGTCAACAGCCGTTTTTGGTTTCTTTGCAGGAGCTGCTGCAGATAAAATTGGCGTCAAGAAATTAATGGTTAGTGGACTGTTGATTCTTTCAGCATGTTTCTGGCAATACGGCCAAGCAGAGTCCTTAAATCAAATGTACATCATCCATATTTTCATGGGCTTTGTTTTGTGTATTTCAGGGATGATTGTAAATGTCATTCTAATCTCGAGATGGTTCAACAAAAGTAGAGGTCTTGCTATTGGCATTCTCCTTGCAGGCACGAGTACTGGGAATGGATTATTCCCTCAGTTCAATACTTTACTACTATCCTTGGGTGATGGGAGAGAAGTGATGACCTGGCTAAGCTTGGTTCCTTTAATCCTAATCC
>LUMJ01001489.1_pt1 | contig 13847 bp, 14 predicted proteins | sample 729631 | NCBI WGS metagenome assembly LUMJ01 (sample SAMN03860266, study PRJNA289734) | marine metagenome | biome: seawater column; feature: ocean; material: water; isolation source: Red Sea water column Station 22 - depth 500m | place: Saudi Arabia: Red Sea | collected 2011-10-15 | depth 500 m | reverse complement strand
TCGTTTTTGCTGACCCCGAAACCGACTTCAAGCGCGACGAAGATCTTGACCTGATTCATGTGGCCCAGGTGGACAGCGCAGTGGCCCCCATTGTGTTTACATTGCCGATGCAGTTGTTGGCCTACCATGCGGCTTTAATCAAGGGCACGGATGTGGATAAGCCTCGCAATCTCGCCAAGTCCGTCACCGTGGAGTAGTGGGGTCAGGGGGCAATCAAAACCCCCAGAACACGGAAATCTAACTAACTTTCCTACTTTCCGTCCATGTTACCCATCTCTGGGTCGCGCCATATACCGAATACCAACAGTATCTGTTCGTCACCAATCCGGGTTTCCGTGAAAAGGGGTGGAATTACACCTAAATTGCCAATTGGTTGAACCAGAACGACTACAGAACTTCCGGGGGTTAGGATGTTTCACGGCTCTCTCCCCACATTCCACCGGCAAGAAGAAAAAGATTGGCAAAGAGCGACTGAACCATAGGTATACCTCAGAACTGTCGAAATTTACCTTTAGATTTGTAGATAGAACCCGAACAAACCCCCTAAATTACAAGGGCCGTTTAAGTTGTTCTAACGCATCCCGTAATCGGTCCCGTTCCGCAAGTAGAAAATTGAATTGCTCGTCACATCCCGCGATGGGCGTGGGATAGTTCTTTATTTGCAAGTAGATATTACCTAAAAGAGCCTCAACCTCTCGCTTTTCCGTCGATTTTCCTTTCTTACCCATTCCTGGCATTAAGCCATAAATTTGAGACCAAATGGCGTATTTTCGTAAGTCGTTCATTTTACGGGTTAAATATCTAGAAAAGCCCTGGTGCTTACAATTATATCGCATATAATATGACTATTACATGATATTATGTTGTTAATTTGGGGAGGACTGAAGGTGAGCAGAGCGGGGAAAACTGGATTAGCAGCTGTTTTGACTGACGAACAACTGCAAATCGTCTTAAAGACGATTTTAGGTTCTGGGCATACACACGCGTCCAGAAATTACCTGATCATCGTCCTGTCCCACCTATGCGGCCTTCGCAGTCAGGAGCTTGCCTCTCTGAAGGTTATTGATGTCTGGATCGGGGGAAAGGTGGTCGATACCTTGCGGTTGATCGGAGACCAGACAAAGGGCAACAAACACCGTGATATACCACTTACGCACCCCAAGGTGGTCTCTGCAATAGAGCAACACATTAGTAATCAGTCGAAAAGGCGTAGTCGGTTTGTTGAGCCATCCGGTCCGTTATTCAAGTCCCAGAAGGGTCGGTTCTTCTCGCCCAACTCGATGGCCCATCTAATCAAACGCATCTATGACGATGCAGGATTCAGAAATGCCAGTAGTCACAGTGGTCGCAGAAAGTTCGCTACCACCTTGATAGAGCAAGGTGCCGATATCAATTGCGTGAAGGTGCTGATGGGTCATTCCAGTATCCAGACAACGGCACGCTATTTTTCTGCAAACCCAAAACGACTCGCTAATTTGATGAGTAACCTGCAGATGTGATTAGACATACTGTTTAACATGGGTTGGGTGAATGATGGAATAGAATATGCAAATCGAAGACGAGGAGGTGACGGATCGGAATAGGGTCATAGAAGTTGATAAGAATTCGGGGCGGTCATCTCGTATAAACAGGCCCGATAGATGAATTAGGGATGCGAGGCTTTCCGGAAGACAGAAACCGAAAAAATATCCCATAGAAATTGCCAATGCATCAACTTACGATCGAACCCTATCATTTCCTTACCATCGAATAACCCGCCAGTGCCGCGCCTGTATTCGCAGTGACCGCAAGACGCTACCCACCAGAGCTGTTTTCCGATGACAACCCGGAGCGTGCCTTTGACGTGGCGGATAAGGTTAAGTTTGCCTGTATTCAGCCTGAAGACGGCACGTTGTGTGATGCAGTATTTGCACCCCTTGTCATCGTTCGGCGGGCCGGGAAGGTCTTATTGGAAGGGCACCTGGTTAAGACTAATCCACTATACGAGCTGCTCATGCAGGGGTCACTTCGATGCCGGTTGGTTTTCCAGGCTGCCGATGGCTATGTATCGCCGTCTATTTACGCGGAGAAACGGAAAAGCGGCGAAGTGGTGCCGACCTGGAACTATGTGGCTGCGCAGTTTTTAGGCACGCTCAAAAAAGTCCCAGACCAGGACCTGTTTGCTCTTTTGGAACACCAGGTCGATCAGTTTGAGCATAGCCAGGGGTCTGACTGGCGGCTAAGCGACGCACCTTCGGATTACATCGAACAGTTGTCGAAAGCCGTTTTTGGCGTATGCTTTGAACCTGCTCGAGCGCGTACTCACCATAAGCTCAGTCAGAATCGCCCGACAGATAAAATGGCGGTCGTTGACTGGACTCAAAACCTGGACACGCCGTACAAAACGTTGGCCTACTGGATGAGCAACCCCGATGAACAGTAATGGTCAAAATTCCGACTGTCCGATAGTTGTCACTACGGGCGAACCGGCTGGCATCGGCCCGGAATTGATAGTCCAGTTGTTGCAGGATTCCTGCGCTGTGCCTTTGGTTGTGTTGGGAGACAGCGAACTACTGTTGCAGCGGGCGGCAGCGATTGGCCTCGAACTGGCGCTGACAGATTCGGGTGTTGCAGGTCCTGGCGCTACGGCGCGCGTTGAACAGGTTGCATTGAGCGCAAGTAGTTTGCCCGGTCAGCTGGATCAAGCCAATGTGCCCTATGTGATTGAGACCGTGGCACGTGCGGTGGATGGATGCTTGGCCGGCGATTACCGAGCGATGGTGACCTGCCCGGTTCATAAAGGCGTAATCAACGATGCCGGCCACGTTTTTTCTGGCCACACTGAATTCATTGCACAACGTTGTGGTACTGAACAGCCCGTGATGATGCTGGCAAAGGATACACTAAGAGTAGCGCTGGTGACGATACACCTGCCTCTGGCGGAGGTTCCGGTTGCCGTAACAGCAGACCGGCTGGAACGAGTGTTGCGCACGGTGGTCGCTGACCTTGAGCGCCGGTTCGGAATCACGAGCCCGGTCCTTGGTGTGTGCGGGCTGAATCCTCATGCCGGCGAAGACGGACACTTGGGGATGGAGGAGATTCAGGTTATTACACCAGTGCTTGAGACACTGCGTGCGGAGGGTTTCGAGCTGGTGGGGCCACTGCCGGCAGATACTGCATTTACAGACCGCCAACTCGAAGCACTGGATGCAGTTGTCGCCATGTATCACGATCAGGGGCTGCCTGTCATCAAGCACCATGGGTTCGGTGATGTCGTGAATGTTACGCTGGGTTTGCCGATCGTTAGGACGTCTGTGGATCATGGCACAGCACTGGACTTGGCCGGTACCGGCACAGCGCAGGTTTCCAGCTTGAAGGCTGCGCTCAGATGGGCCAAATGGATGACCCGTGCCGACTGATCACGGTGATCGACTGCGACCGCGTAAGCGATTCGGCCAGCACTTTCTGCACGACCGCGGGGTCATCGCCCGAATTGTGGAAAGTGTCAGGATCGGCTCAGAAGAAACGCTGGTCGAGATCGGGCCGGGCCGGGGCGCACTCACTACATCGTTGTTAGCACGCTGCCGGTTACTTCATCTGGTTGAGTTGGACCGTGATCTCGCCAGGGTCCTGGATGAATCCTACGATGATGAAAGTCGGGTGACGGTTCATCAGCAGGATGTGCTGACCTTTGATTTACGAGCACTGGTCTCTCCGCTGGGGGGTAGCTTGGTTCTGGTCGGTAACCTGCCCTACAACATCGCTTCTATACTGCTGATCCGATTGCTGAGTGTGGTGGACTGTATTGACCGCGCGGTGTTTATGTTGCAGCGAGAAGTGGCGCAGCGTCTAGCAGCGGCACCGGGTTCACGAGATTACGGGCGACTCACGGTCATGATCGGTCGTGTCTGCACTATCGAAAGCCTGTTCAACGTCGATCCGACATCATTTTCACCGGTTCCCCAGGTTGAATCGACAGTGATCCGCTTGACCCCACGTCCCCGACCAATCGGTCCTGTGGTTGATGATCAGGCGTTCTCAGAGCTGGTCAGAACGGCGTTTTCCCAGCGGCGTAAAACTGTACGTAATGCCCTTAAGCGCTATCAGCCCGATAACGCTTTTTCAGTTTGTGGCATCGATCCAGAGGTTAGACCGGAGATGCTGAGCGCTGAAGACTTTGCCAAACTGACCGCTGTACTGAGCGACTCACCAGCGGCGTGTCGAACCTGATCTCTGGAGGATGTCCGTTAAGGGGATTCAGGGTGTTGTCGGGGATGGCGGATTGTTGCGGTAGAGTTCCTGCATAGTGTCTTCGATCCAGACCGCGGCCGCCTTGTTGACTTCACGGGCCTTGACGTTTCGGGTGTCGATAGCAGGTCCGACCCTAACGGTGATGGTGCCCGGGTATTTCAGAAAACTTCGTCCAGGTACGCCCGCCCTGACTGCCAGCATTGCCCCGCCGGGAAAATAGCGGCCTTGCTGACCCGGCGGTATACGCGTCCCCTCTGGGAAAATCACGACCCAACGGCCCTCAGCCAACTTGGCTTTGCCTTGTTCACAGAGTTGATCGAGTGCGCGCACACGGGTGGAACGGTTAATCGCAATAGGATTTGTTGCAGCGAGGCCCCAACCAAAAAAGGGGATCCATAACGCTTCACGTTTTAGCGCCCAGGTCTGTGGCGGAAAGATGACCTGGAACACGATCGTCTCCCACGCTGATTGGTGTTTTGAAAGGATTACGCCGGGTTGTTGCGGCAGGTTTTCCAGCCCGCTGACTTCATATCGCAGCCCACAGGTGGCACCGAGCCATCGGTTGATGAACCATGCCCAAGCGCCGATGACCCGCATTCTTTGAACGATAGGTAGCACCCAGGCGACCATCGAAATCGGCCAGAAGACCAAAATCGAAACCACCATTCCACCAAAGAACAGACTGGAGCGGAACCAAACGGTGAAAGACACGAAGTTCTCCAAGTCGCCGCGGGTTAGTGGTGCGTCCCCTGGCCTGTGTGGCGAGCAACTGATTCCAGGTTGCCATCCAGCACTGCATCGGTGAATGCGGCCAGATCCGCATAAACCGGCGTTTGTCCCAGAGTGTGAGATAGCTCGCCTTGTGAGAGCTTTTCCTGCGTAAGTCGACCCCGACCCGTTTTAACCATTACCGGCATGGCGCCCGCCGCCGCCGCCGCTTCCAGATCACGCAGTGAATCCCCCACAACGGGCACACCAGAGAGCCCTATACTCAGCCGGTCACTGATTTCCAGAAGCATACCGGGTTTTGGTTTTCTGCAACCGCACTGATCAGCGGGGCTGTGGGGACAGAAAAATATCGAGTCCAGTCTACCGCCTTTGTCGCGGATACTCGATGCCATTTTACGGTGTATGCGGGTCAGCATTTCCAGGCTGAACAAACCTCGGCCGACCCCGGCCTGATTGGTTGCCACAACCACCGTGTAGTCTGCACGACAAAGTCGGGCAATCGCTTCCAGGCTGCCGGGTAAAGGTTGCCACTCGTCCGGCGATTTTATGTAGTCGTCGGAGTCATGATTGATTACACCGTCGCGATCCAGGATAACCAGAGACACAGTCATCAACTCCCAAATTCCGAAACGCGGATTCGACCATCGATCATGCGGCTTGGACGCTGCTCAATCTTCTCCATTTTCTGCCAGAATGCCTCACTTAAGTCTAGGTTGGCGGATATCGCGGTGCCGATAAGCAAAAGTCAGCACATTCCTCAGCCAGTGCTTCCTTTGTCTTACCTTTAGTGATACAGGCAGAAATCTCGCCCAGTTCTTCCGCCATCAGCGCAACCCGATAAGGAAGATCTTCACCCCCGGATTCGCGGAACCCGTGCTTGTCGTGGAATCGCTGTACTGCAGTAAGCATAGCGCTGTATCGATCGTTGGACATCGTTCAATCAGACATCTGCAGAACAGAGATATCGGCAATTGCCAGAAACAGGGTTGCCAGTTGGTTCAGAAGCGCAAGACGATTGCTGCGCAACGTAGGATTTTCAGCCATCACCATGACATCATCAAAAAATTGGTCGACCGGGACACTCAGGGCAGAGAGCTGTCGCAGCGCCCCGGCGTAGTCAGCACGCTCAATCAGTGGCGACACCTCTGTTGAGATGTGTACCAGGGCGGCAGACAGATCGTGTTCGGACGGATGTTCGAACAGCTGTTCATTAATCTTAAGCGGCACCTGCTGATCAACTTTGCGTAGGATATTACGGATACGTTTGTTCGCCGCAGCGAGATTGGCGGCCGTGGGTGCGCGGCGGAACTTCGAAACCGCTTTTAGCCGTCGGTCGAAATCCAGCGGCCGAGTTGCACCACTTTGGATCACGGCAGAAATTTCGTCATTGCGGAATCCAGCAGCGAGGTAAAGTGCGCGATAACGTTCGACGATGAAGTCCCTTACCTGCTGTCGAACGGGCGGATCGATGATAAGCCCAGCCTGCTCGTAGGCTGCTGCGCTCATATCCACCAGGTGGGCGATATCCAAGTCGACTTTCTTTTCCACCAGTATGCGGATAATCCCCAATGCTGCCCGTCGCAGAGCGTAGGGGTCGCTGTCACCACTGGGGAATTCACCGACCGCGAACAGGCCGACCAGGGAGTCGATTCGGTCAGCCACTGCCAGGATACGGCCAACCTTGGATTGCGGTAGAGCGTCGCCTGCATGTCTGGGATGATAATGCTCTTCGATTGCCCTCCCGATCGCTTTCTTTTCACGGTCATGAATTGCGTAGTAGCGGCCCATGACGCCTTGCAGATCCGGAAATTCACCAACCATATCGGTGACCAGGTCGGCTTTGCACAGCTGAGCTGCTCGCTGACAGTTGTCGGCGTTTTCCCCAAGAAGCCTGGCGAGATGCCCGGCCAGGTCGATCAGTCGATCCGTTTTATCCCACAAGCTTCCCAGTTCATGATGGAATGTAACGCTCTCGAGATCGGCGATACGGGATTCAAGTGTTCGTTTACGGTCTTCATCCCAGAAAAAGCGCGCGTCCGAAAGGCGGGCCTGCAGCACGCGCTCATTTCCTTGACGGACCCGGGCTGGTTGTTTGCTGCGAATGTTGCTTACTGCGATGAATTTGGGCAACAGCTGCCCCCGCTCATCGACAAGGTGAAAATATTTCTGATGATCGCGCATGGCACAGATCAGTATTTCTGGGGGGATCTGCAGAAACGCCGGTTCAAAACTGCCCAGTAGCGCGTGGGGTTTTTCCACCAGGCCGGTCACTATCTCCAGCAGAGCCGTATCGACTACCGGCACTCCGCCGACTCGTTGTCCCAGGCGCTTAATCTGCATCTCGATCGTCGACCGGCGCTCGGAAAAATCAGCGATGACATGGCCTGAGTTTTTCAGGTGTTCGCGGTAACTGTCGGCTGAAGTGAGGGCTACCGGAGTTGTGCACATGAAGCGGTGGCCGTGGCTGGTGTTACTCGACGGCACCCCGAAGATCGAGCAGCGGATGATCTGCCGGCCGTGCAACACCACCAGCCAGTGCACCGGCCGGACAAACTCCGCACTCCCCGACCCCCAGCGCATCATTTTGGGTACTGGCAACGAAGTCAGAGCGTTTTCGATACTTTCCGGCACGAGGTCACGGGCGAGCGCCCCGGGCTGCGATGTCCGGTGCACGAGCCACGTGCCCTTGTCTGTTTCATTTTGAACCAATTGATCAACGCTCACCCCGCAAGATCGCGCAAAACCGGTTGCCGCAGCAGTTGGTAACCCTGCAGCATCGAATGCTTTGGTTAATGCGGGTCCACGGCGTTCAGAAATTCGGTCGGGTTGGCGGCGTAAAACCGCCGGTATTGTTACCGCAAGACGACGGGGGGTTGCGTACCAAACAGGCATCGCATCATCCACAAGAGCGTGCTCCGAGAGACGCTTGGCCAGGGCCGTGGCGAATGCCTCACCGAGGCGGGCGATTGCTCGTGGCGGTAGTTCTTCGGTGCCCACTTCCACCAGAAGTGTCGCTGCACTAGAACGTTTGGCTTTAGACGGCGTGCGAGTCATGATTGTGATCTAAGCCGCGGGAAGCCGAGTTGTTGCCGACGCTGATAGTAGTTTTCGGCCACACCCCGGGCGAGTGTACGAACCCGGCCAATGTAGCGCGCTCGTTCGGTTACACCAATCGCGTGTCGTGCATCCAAAAGATTAAACGTATGAGACGCCTTGAGTACCTGCTCGTAAGCAGGCAGCGGCAGGTCCACCTCAAGCAGCTTGAGGCAGGTATTCTCGCAAACATCAAATTGATGAAGCAGCGCTGAGACATCGGCGTGTTCAAAATTATAGGCAGATTGCTCGACTTCATTTTGACGATAAAGGTCACCATAGCTGAATTGTGCATTCCAACTCAGGTCGAAGATGTTGTCTTTGCCCTGCAGGTAAAGCCCAACGCGTTCCAGTCCGTAGGTGATCTCACCGGTGACCGGTTGGCAGTCCAGCCCACCGACCTGCTGGAAATATGTGAACTGAGATACCTCCATCCCGTTTAGCCATACCTCCCAACCCAGGCCCCATGCTCCGAGTGTCGGTGATTCCCAGTCATCTTCTACAAATCGGATGTCATCGCGTAGAAAGTCTATCCCCAGAGTTTCCAAGGACCCCAGATAGCGTTGTTGGAAGTCGTCCGGTGACGGTTTCAGAATTACCTGAAATTGGAAATAATGCTGCAGGCGGTTGGGGTTTTCGCCATAGCGGCCATCGGTAGGTCGGCGTGAGGGCTGAACGTAGGCGGCCCGCAACGGCTCAGGGCCGATAGCGGCAAGGAAAGTGGCCGTGTGAAATGTTCCCGCACCGACCTCAAGGTCGTAAGGTTGCAAGATCACACAGTCCTGCGCGGCCCAGTAATTCTGGAGGCGCAGGATAAGTTCCTGAAAATGCACGGGAAGAGCCCCCTCTGGTAGACGCTTTGATACCGTGGAGATTATAACGGTAGCGCTTGGTACTGTCGCAGCAGTACAGTCGGGGCACGGGTGACCCGGCCGGTAAGTTGGTAAAATTGTGCTGTGTCAGCACGGAGTAAACAATGATGACCAATGCCCAGAATCAAGCTAAAGCTGTGGCCCTGATTTCAGGTGGATTGGATTCGATGCTGGCCGCGCGTGTCGTGAAGGATCAGGGCGTGCATGTTGAGGGGCTTAATTTCTTTACCGGGTTCTGCGTTGAAGGACACACACATGCCATTCGAAACTACGATCGTAAGCGCCCAAAGCGCAACAATGCGCTATGGGTAGCCGAGCAACTGGGCATAAAACTCCACATTATCGATGTCATCGAGGAATATAAGGATGTGGTGATCAATCCCCGACACGGTTACGGCGCTAATCTGAATCCTTGTCTGGACTGTAAGTCGTTCATGGTCGGTAAAGCTCGCCAATGGATGCAAGTGCACGGGTTTGATTTTATTGTTACAGGCGAAGTTGTGGGCCAAAGGCCCATGTCGCAAAGACGCGAAACCTTCCCGGTTGTGCAGCGGGAATCCGGCGCCGGCGATCTGTTGTTGCGACCGTTGTGCGCGAAACTTCAATCCCCCTCAGCGGCTGAACGCAACGGCTGGGTCGATCGGCAGTCACTCTATGATTTCAGCGGCCGCAGCCGAAAACCACAGATGGCATTGGCGGCGGCCCTGGGAATAGAGGATTACGCGCAGCCGGCCGGCGGTTGCTGTTTTCTGACGGATGCGACTTACTCTAGAAAGCTCAACGACCTGTGGCAGTCCAGGGGTGAAAAAACCTATGAACTCGATGACATTATGCTGTTGAAGGTTGGTCGACACATTCGTCCCCGACCCCATTTCAAACTGATCATTGCCAGAGACGCAGGAGAAACCAATTATCTGCAAGGTTACCGGCATCGATTCAGTCACCTGACGATGACCAGCCATAACGGTCCGCTGACACTGATCGAAGGTGACCTCAACGAATCAGAAATGGCGCTCGCTGCCCGTATTGCTGCCCGCTTCGGTCAGGGTCGCGATGCAAATAGGGTCACGTTCGATGCCGTGCTTGGCCGGGGCGATCCCGTCCCATTGTGCATCCAGCCACTCCCATCTTCCGAGATTCCAGCCCAGTGGTACGTATGAGTCGGCACATCCTGGATGCCAGAAATTTGTTGTGCCCGATGCCAGTGATACGCACGCAGGATCGCGTCAAGGCACTGAATACGGGCGACATACTCGAGGTTCAGTGTACGGACCCGGGCGCCCTGAATGATATTCCAGCCTGGTGTCGCGTCCACGGCCACGAGGTGGTGGCGACTAATGAGGATGCCGGGGGTGTGGTGGTCATTCTACGCGTTACAACGTCGACACCCACATAACCCGGTCGAGTGTGTTATACGCACATAAGTTGTGCGCACTGACGCCATAAATGCACAATAATGGTGCAGTTTGGCCGAGATTGAGTATAATGCCCCGTTGTTTTTCGGTGGCACAGAACTTGCTTCTACTAAAACAGCAGTTCTTTTTCCAATATGCCCGGCGCCTAAGCCCCGTGTTCACGACACGAGGCAGCAGGAATTGCCACAAACCAAAGCGAGGTAACAGACGATGTCAGCGGCCGATGAACAACATGTCTCCGTGCCGGTCAGTGCAGTCGACGAAGAAACGTTTGAAGAAGGCAAGATGTTCGACGGCTCTTCGATCGCTGGCTGGAAAGGGATCAATGAGTCGGACATGATTCTGATGCCGGATCCCAATTCTGCGGTGATCGACCCTTTTATGCAGGACACCACCGTGCTGTTGCGGTGTGACGTGATCGAACCGGCGACCATGCAAGGCTATGAAAGAGATCCACGATCGATCGCTAAACGCGGTGAAGCCTACCTCAAATCCACCGGTATCGGAGACGAAGCATTTTTCGGACCTGAGGCAGAGTTTTTTGTCTTTGATTCAGTGCGTTGGACCAACGAGATGGGCGAAGCCAGTTACCACATCGAATCTGTGGAAGCCGCCTGGAGTTCAGGCAAGGATTATGAAGACGGCAACATCGGACATCGCCCGGGTGTCAAAGGGGGCTATTTTCCTGTGCCACCGGTTGATTCACAGCAGGACGTTCGCTCCGCTATGTGCCTGGCCATGGCCGATATGGGTCTTGATGTGGAAGTGCATCACCATGAGGTCGGCACAGCCGGTCAGGGTGAGATCGGAACCCGCTTTGACACGCTGGTCAAAAAAGCTGATCAACTGCAGGTCTATAAGTACTGTGTGCACAACGTCGCCCATGTACATGGTCTGACGGCGACGTTCATGCCCAAGCCGCTGGTGGGTGATAATGGTTCGGGCATGCATGTTCACCAGTCCGTGTTCAAAGGTGGGGACAACATGTTTGCCGGTGATCATCCCAGCGGGCTGAGCGAGATGGCGTTGTATTACATCGGTGGAATTTTCAAGCACGCACGTGCGCTCAACGCCTTTACCAATTCGAGCACCAACAGTTACAAACGTCTGGTGCCCGGATTTGAGGCGCCGGTCATGCTGGCCTATTCTGCACGGAACCGGTCGGCATCCTGTCGTATACCGTATGTGTCAAATCCGAAGGGTCGACGTATAGAGATCCGTTTCCCCGATGCCACCGCCAATCCCTATCTGGCGTTTACGGCCATGATGATGGCCGGACTGGATGGCATCCAGAACAAGATTCACCCCGGTGAGCCACTCGACAAGGACCTGTACGACCTGCCGCCTGAGGAAGAAAAGGGCATCCCAACGGTTGCCCATTCTCTTGATGTTGCTCTGGAAGCGCTATCTGGGGATCGTGAGTTTCTCAAGGCCGGCGGCGTCATGACGGATGACATGATAGAGGCCTATATCGAACTTAAAAGTGAGGAAGTTCAACGTTTATTGCAGGCCACACACCCCGCAGAGTTTGAGATGTATTACAGCGTTTGATCGCTGAACCGGGCGACGCGTTCTGGGGTCAGAGCGCCTCTCGCTCGGCACCGATATGCACTGTTTTGGTGCAACTGATTGACTGTGATGGAAACACTGCCCGCTGACCAGATCCTTGATGGGCTGTCGACGGCCGTCCTGCTGGTGGAGCTTGACGGTTCGGTTCACTATGTCAATGGTGCCGCACAGATATTGTTGGCGGCCAGCGCAGAACGGGTACGTGGCCGACGAACCGATGAACTTCTGGGGATCGGTGCGCCGCTCCAGGCGGCCCTGGCGGCCACCGGGGAGCGTCGTTCCACCACATTACGTGAACTGACGCTCAAACAGTCCATTGACGGGCATGCATTAGTGGTTGATTGCACAGTGTCCCCCTTTGGCTGGGTAGGAGATGGGGAGTTGGCGCTGGTCGAACTGGTACGCGTTGATCAGCTGTCACGCTTCACGCTGGAAACACGTTCACAGGAGCGCCACGCAGTGTCTACCATGCTGATCGACCGTCTGGCACACGAAATCAAGAACCCGCTCGGGGGGCTACGCGGTGCAGCCCAGCTTCTAGACAGGGAGCTGCCAGACCGCGAGTCCCGGGAATATACCCGGATCATCATGCATGAAGCAGACCGTCTGAGTGCGTTGGTCGACCGGATGACCGGTCCGTTCACCACGCGTGAGAAAACCTGCTTTAACCTGCATGCTGTACTGGAACATGTACGCAGACTAACGCTCGCTGATGTTCAGGAAGGGTTGACCTTCAACCGGGACTATGATCCCAGCATCCCCGAGATCATGGGGGATCGAGAACAGCTGATTCAGGCCGTGCTCAACATAGTTCGTAACGGCGTACAGGCCATGGACGGCCGAGGGGAAATAGGTTTGCTGACGCGCATACGGCGCCAGTTCACCCTGGGGAATCGTCGCCACCGGCATGTACTCGAAGCCCGAATCAGTGACAACGGGCCTGGCATACCCGCCGATATTCGAGAAAACGTGTTTTTCCCGATGGTGTCCGGCCGATCAGGCGGCGCCGGACTGGGTCTTTCAATAGCGCAGGACATTGTATCGCGCCATGGTGGTGCGATCGAGTGCGTGAGTCAGCCAGGCGACACACGCTTTTCTTTATATCTGCCGGTGGAGGAACCATCATGAATGCACAACCCAGCGTGTGGATCGTAGATGACGATGCGTCCATCAGGTGGGTGCTCGATAAAGCGCTGAGAGATGCTGGCTGGCAGACGACAGTGTTTGATAATGCTGGTGATGTTCTGCGCCAGGTTCAGTCTGAGAATCCCGATGTAATCATCACCGATATCCGAATGCCGGGTACCGACGGCCTGGAACTATTGCAGCATCTGAATGAACGAACACCGTCATTGCCGGTAATCGTGATGACGGCACACACCGATCTGGAGAACGCCCTGTCAGCGTATCAGTCAGGTGCTTTCGAGTATCTGCCCAAGCCGTTTGATCTTAATGAAGCGGTCGGTCTGCTACACCGGGCACTTGAAAAACACAGTCAGACACAGCCAGCCCCTACGCTGCAGGCCGAGATGACCGAGGCGTCGATCATCGGGGAAGCCAAGTCCATGCAAGCCGTTTTCCGGGTTATCGGCAGGCTATCAAAATCCACCATCAATGTGCTAATTTGTGGTGAAACCGGCACGGGGAAAGAACTGGTCGCCGGTGCGATTCACCACAACAGTCCGCGGCACAACGGTCCGTTTGTCGCAATCAACATCGCAGCAATTCCTGCCGAACTCCTCGAATCGGAACTTTTTGGCCATGAAAAAGGCTCCTTCACAGGCGCTGGCGGCCAACGTCGTGGACGTTTTGAACAAGCTAACGGTGGCACCTTATTCCTCGACGAAATTGGTGATATGCCCCTTGATGTGCAAACTCGCCTTTTGCGCGTGTTGGCCGATGGGCAGTTTTATCGCGTGGGTGGTCATCAGTCAGTAAG
>LUMJ01000330.1_pt2 | contig 13870 bp, 9 predicted proteins | sample 729631 | NCBI WGS metagenome assembly LUMJ01 (sample SAMN03860266, study PRJNA289734) | marine metagenome | biome: seawater column; feature: ocean; material: water; isolation source: Red Sea water column Station 22 - depth 500m | place: Saudi Arabia: Red Sea | collected 2011-10-15 | depth 500 m | reverse complement strand
GGGTTATGCAGATCCAAGGGTTGACCAAGCAGCACGAGAGGGAATCGATATAGGAGGGGTCTTTGCACTTTCCACAGAGCTAGAGTACGAGGTTGCACAAAAGATCTCATCAATGGTACCCTCTGCTGAATTGGTTCGTTTTTCAAATTCAGGCACCGAAGCAGTAATGGCTGCCTTGAGAGTCGGCAGAGCATATAGCAAACGCGATGGATACATCATGATTGAAGGCGGTTATCACGGTGTTTCAGATTCAGTTCTTTGGGATGTGGATCTAGATGAATGGGATCCAAAACAGGGAGATCCACAAGTGCAGCCTACCAGCCATGGAGTGCCAAGCAGCATCGGAGAGATGGTTACGCTGGTACCAATGAACGATGCTAACCGTTTGGAAGATGTGCTGAAGAAAAAACACAATGAGATAGGCACTCTCCTTATTGAGCCTATACTTGGAAATTGCTGTTCGATTGCCGCTGATCCTGAGTACATTAAAACCGTTCGATCACTCTGTGACCGTTACAATATTGTTATGGTTATTGATGAAGTCAAAACAGGATTTAGAGTAGCAAAAGGAGGCGTTCAGGAGCTTTATGGCATTGAGGCTGATATCTGCACTTTTGCAAAATCGATGGCCAATGGTTACCCGATTGCTGCAATTTGTGGCAAAGAAGATTTCATGCGTATTATCAAATATGGAGGGGTGTTGCACGGAGGTACGTTCACCGCTCATTCAGTCGCAATATCTGCAGCCAACAAAACATTGGAGATTATCGAATCAACCGATGCGCTTGCAACCGTGAATCAATATGGACTCAATCTAAGGGATGGATTGAGCCGAATTTTAACAGATCACAATATCCCACATAGCTTTACAGGGCACCCATCGATGTCGGGATTGTTTTTCTCAGAAAAACCCCCCACAAATGCTCGAGATTTTAAAAGCTCCAATTATCCATTTTATGAAAAACTTGCTGAAGAATTGCTTGAATTTGGGGTATTATGCGAATTCGATCCAAGAGAGCCATGGTTTATTTGTGAGGCTCATGCCAAGGACGCACTGGACCCTACACTGGATGCTTTTTCGGCAGCTCTTGAGAATACGTTGAAAGGAGAAAGTGTTGAGTAAATACGATGCCATTGTTATCGGAGCAGGCCACAATGGTTTGACCAATGCGGCCTATTTGGCTAAGTCTGGCCTCAAAGTTTTAGTTCTTGAGAAAAACGATTACATCGGTGGAGCAGCTGTAAGCCGTGTACTTCATGATGGTTGGACCTATTCTAATTGTTCATACGTTTGCAGTCTTTTAAGACCCGAGATTTTTCGCGACCTGAATTTGCAAAAATACGGCCTTCAAGTCCTTGCTTATGGCGGCAGTGTAACTTTTACGAAAAACGGTGACATTTTTGGAGGTTACTCGGATCCTGACATGTTCAGAAGAGAAATCAGTCGCTTTTCTAAACGCGATGCAGATGCCTATGTGAGATTCTCCAGAGATGTCTCCAGGCAATGCCGTTTTATCAAACCAATGCTTTTAAGAACTCCGCCGGATCCCACCTCCTTTAAACCCAAAGATCTAGGCGAGTTAATTTATTTATTCAAGCGTTTGTACAATCTGGGGGAACAAACAATTTACGACACCATTCGTTTTTACACAATGAGTGTTGCTGAATATCTCGAAGAGTATTTTGAAACAGATGTCATCAAAGCTGCACTTTCCGGCAGTGGCATTATAGGCACGGGTTTGGGTCCTTACTCACCAGGAACGGCCTATGTTTTGTTGCATCACTATATGGGTGAAGTCGATGGCAGCATAGGTTCTTGGGGTTATGCAAGAGGGGGTATGGGGGCAATCTCTAATGCATTGGCCGGAGCCTTTCAAGCTCACGATGGAGAAATAAAGAAGGAATCGGAAGTGTCTCAAATTATTGTGAAGAATGGTCGTGCAAAGGGCGTGGTTTTGGCTAACGGTGATGAATACTATGCTAAAAATATTGTTTCAAATCTGGATGTTAAAAGGACTTATCAAAAATTATTTGATGCCAAGGACTTGAGTAAGAAAATACTGAAACAGGTCGACAATTTTAAAATCAGAGGTTCTTCTGGAAAACTAAATATTGCTCTAGACGGTCTACCCGAGTTCCCAGCCATGGGGGAGAAAAATCCCTTGATTTATGCGGACATGCATTTCATTGATTCTTTGGAACGGATTGAAAGAGCATTCGACGATTGGAAAAATGGTAGATGGTCAAGAGATCCTTATGCAGATACTCTGATACCTACCATGACCGATCCAACTATGGCTCCTCCTGGCAAACATTACATGTCTGTTTTTGTCCAGTATGCACCTCCCAAACTTTCTACCGGTGAATGGACCGATAAAGATAGAGATGCTTTCGGGCAAACGGTCATAGATCAAATTGGTGAATACAGTCCCAATTTTAAAGACCTTATTGTCCATGCTGAGATTAGAAGCCCACAGGACATTGAAAATGAGATTGGGCTTACCCAAGGCAACATTTTTCAGGGTGAATTAACCATGGATCAAATGTTTTTTAACCGACCCTTCCCAGGTTACGCACAATTTCGAGGTCCTGTAAAAGGGTTTTATATGTGCGGATCGAGCACTCATCCCGGAGGTGGAGTTATGGCAGCGCCTGGTGCCAACGCCGCCCGAGAAATGCTATTTGATTTGAAACGAAAGAATATAGTGCCTGAGGCTGAAAACGATGACTAAGAAGAACAAAAAAATAGTCATTATTGGGGGTGGCCACAATGCACTGACCTGTTCAGCTTATCTTGCTAAAACTGGGTTTGCAGTGGAGCTGTATGAAGCCCGATCGCAAATTGGCGGCATGGCATCCGCTAGGGAGTTTGCAGATGGTTATAAAGTATCTGGAGCGGCCCATCTCTTGCATATGTTGGATGCGAACATAGAAAAATATCTCAATCTAAAACAACATGGTCTGGAATTCGCAGCCAGTGGTTTAAAAACAATCTCACTCAACCCGAATGGTGAGGCCCTGGTTATTGATGGAGACCAAATTACAGGAGAGGGAATAACCGCACGTGAACAACAGGAATTTAAAGCCTTTAAGAAGAAGATGAATAAGTTGGCTCGTTTCTTCAGATCTGCTTATCAGCATAGCCCTCCCAGAATAGGATCTGGTAAAAAGAAAGATATTTTGGGCTTGATGACACTCGGCTGGAGTTTAAGAAGCATGGGCAATGAAGACATGAGCGACATGCTCAAATTTATAGCTATAAATATTTATGATCTGCTTCATGAATATTTTGATGATGAGTTTATCAAAGGATCTGTGGCTATAGATGCCGTCCTTGGAAATCACTTGGGTCCTAGAAGCAACAACAGCGTAATTACTTATTTGCACCAACTTACTGGAACAATAGACGGAGTTCAGGGTGCTTATGCCATACCCAAAGGGGGCATGGGTTCTTATGCAGAAGCTTTGAAACGCAGCGCAGAAAAACAGGGTGTCAAAATTATGGTTGATTCTTCCGTTCGAGAAATTCGTCTGGATGCATCTGGAAAAGCTTGTGGCATCACTCTTGAGAATGGTGATGAAGTTAATGCAGATGTTGTGGTTTCTGGAATTGACCCAAAAAGCACATTTATGTGTCTGGTTGGACCAAGAAACTTAGAAGCAAGTTTCGTCCATAAAATTCACAATATCAGAATGAGGGGCAACGCTTCCAAGCTTCACTTAGCTCTATCTGCATTACCCAAATTTAATGGAGTTGATGCAAACGAGCTGGGACAAAGAATAATCATATCTCCAACCATGCAATATCTTGAGCAAGCTTTTGACTTCACGAAATATCAGTCTTGTTCAGACCAGTTGGCTATGGAGATAACTATTCCAAGCATAAACGACACGTCTTTGGCCCCTGAGGGTCATCATGTTTTATCTGCAATTGTGAATTACACACCTTACGCTTTGAAGGAAGGTTGGGACAAGGCAAAACCTGTAGTGCTGGAGAATATTATCAATACTCTAAATCAATATGCACCGGGCATTAAAGACCAAATTCTGCATGCTGAACTGTTAACACCCAAGGATATTGAGTCTGAATATGGAATCACTGGGGGCCATTGGCATCACGGCGAGTTGACATTTGATCAATTTCTGATGCTGAGACCCACTCCTGGTGTTGCTCAATACTCAACTCCAATAGAATCTTTGTACATTTGTGGCGCAGGTTCTCACCCAGGTGGCGGTCTGATGGGGATTGCTGGCAGGAATGCTGCAGTCGAATTAATGATGAGGGAATCCTAATATGTTTGTGCAACAAGATCATTACAAGAAATCGTATTATGAGACACCCTTTCACAGCAGAACCTCTGAGTTGAATATTCTCAATGAGTGGCAGCGTTGGAAAGACTACACAGTTGCTACAAATTACTTTAGAACAGATCTTGAGTATTTTGCGGTAAGAAATACGACAGGTGTTATTGACTATACACCGATGGTAAAGCAAAAAATCACAGGGCCAGACTCTGCTGAATTTGTAAATCGTTTCTTCACCAGAGACATGAATAAAATTTCGATAGGAAGAGTTGGTTATGTTGTTTGGTGTGATGAACAAGGCCAAGTTTTGGATGATGGAACTGTTTTCCATGTTAGGGAAAATGAATACTGGCTTTTATGTGTAGAGCGACAGCTCGATAACCTTGCTATATCTGCCATAGGGTTTGATGTAGAAATAGAAGAGATAACCGATGATGTTGCATGCTTGGGAGTTCAGGGTCCAACCTCTTGCAGCATTCTTAAAGCAATGGGCTTCGAGGGAATTGAACATCTGAAACCGTTTGATATAGAGCATTATGATTTTCAGGGCTATGAGATCATGATTTCAAGAACAGGGTTTTCCGGTGACCTTGGGTATGAGGTATGGATGGTCAATGAAGTAGCTTTGAATTTTTGGGATGAACTATTCGGGCAAGGCGAAATTTACGGCATAAAACCATTTGGTTTAGATGCATTGGATTTGGTAAGAATTGAAGCTGGCTTACTTGTGCCAGGCCAAGATTTTATGGTTGCAGAAGATGCCATAAGACCAGGTTCAACAAGATCTCCTTTTGAATTGGGCTTATCATGGCTAGTGGATTTATCAAAGCCAGTTTTTAATGGCAGAGAAGCTTTGTTAGAAGAGAAGAAAAGAGGGCCACGTTATACTTTTGTTAAACTCAATATTAATGGCAATAAGCCTGCCCATGGCTCCTATCTTTATAATCAGTCTGGGAAAAAAATAGGAACGGTCACTTCAGCCATGTTCTCCCCAAGTGCTAAAGCGAATATAGCATTTGCATCGCTGCATGAACCTTGGAAAAAAGGCAAAGATAAAATCATAGCCGAAATTTATTATCAGAAAGATTTGGAGTGGAATCGAGTAATGGAAGAGGCAACGATAGTGACCAAGCCTTTTTTTGACCCAGAGCGGAAAAGGATCACCCCAGCCGAACTTTATTAACCTTAATCTAACATCCCCATATGACGCATCATTTGGATCCATTGTTAAGACCTGCAAGCATAGCCATTGTTGGAGCTAGTGCCTCAGACGGAGTTGGGAGACGCATCCTTGAAACCTTATTGCACGGTCAATACCCAGGCGCTCTTTATGCTATCAACCCTAAATACGACGATGTTTTGGGAGTCCCGTGTTTTCCCGACTTGGCTGCTTTGCCCGAGCCTGTTGAACACGTTGTCTTTGCTGTTTCAGATCATCGAATAGAAGCCATCTTTGAAGAAGCAGTTAAAACGGGAGTCAAAGCCATGACGATAATGTCAATGCTCTACATTGATAATGATATGCAACCCCCCTTAAAGGAGAGAATTCAAGCCAGGGTTCAGGAAACGGGTGTGTTGGTTTGTGGCGCCAATGGTATGGGATTTTACAATTTTGCGGATCGGGTTACCGTCGGCGGATTTGCCACTCGACCCAATCATATTGCTGGCAATGTCGCTCTAATCAGCCATTCCGGTTCCGGGATGGCTGGGATCATGGATTCTGATGAGCGAATTAATTTCAATTTAACCGTCTCAGCAGGCCAAGAATTATCCGTGGGAATGCACGATTATTTGGATTTTGCACTTGAAATGCCAACCACAGAAGTTGTTGGTCTGTTTATGGAGACCGTAAGAGAGCCGGATCTAATGATTGAAGCCTTTAAAAAGGCAACCCGCAAACAAATTCCTATTGTGGTGATTAAAACCGGAAAAACTAAACGTTCCGCTGAACTGACTGTATCCCATTCCGGTGCTTTAGCCGGCAGTGACGAATGTTACAACGCCGTATTTAGTAAATTCGGCATCCAGCGTGTCAACGACATGAATGAACTGGCGGATACCCTGATAATGTTTGCGCAACCCCATTCTCTGGTCGAAGGCAATCTAGTGACCATCCACGATTCAGGTGGGGAGCGTCAGCTGATTCTGGATCTAGCAGCAGATCAGGATGTTGATTTTGCTGAATTAGATCCAGAAACAATTCTAAAGCTCGAGGAAATTCTTGATCCAGGGTTACCGGCAGTTAATCCACTGGATGCTTGGGGCAGAGGCTTGGATGATTCAGATCAAATCATGGCAGATTCTCTAACTACTATGCTGCAAGATCAAAATGCTTCCATGGGGGCTGTCGTTCAAGACCGGGGAGCTTTAAGTAGGATATATCCTGAATATCTTCAATACATGAAACAGGCTAATGACGCTACTGGCAAACCCGTGTTTCTGGTTTCAAACATACAGGGAACGAGTAGTGACAACACCGTGATGGAATCCACGGCAAGAGGGCTACCCATATTGGACGGTGTGTACTCTTTTTTAGCAGGCGTTCGCTGCATGCATCGATATCGAGATTATTTAGCGTATGAAAATGATATTCTCGAGCCAATTTCAACAGAGGCTATGACAAAATGGCAACAGATCATCGATCAAGGTCAATTAATTGGTGAAAACGAGGCCTTGGAGATGTTGTCTGACAACGGAATTGCAGTCAATCAAAGTTATGGTGTTGATAATTTGGACGAAGTTATTGAGAATGCAAAAGAATTGGGTTACCCGGTGGTTTTAAAAACTGCAGTTCCAGGTATCAGTCACAAATCGGAAGTCCATGGGGTTTATCTGAATTTAAATTCAGATAAAGAATTAACTGATGCATATAAAGATTTGGATAAACGCCTCGGACCGGAAGCTCTCCTTTCTAAAATGATAGACGAAGAAGGAGTGGAAATGATATTGGGCATGACCACCGACCCACAATTTGGTCCAATGATCACATTAGGTTTCGGAGGAGTTTATGCAGAAGCGCTCAAAGATGTGGTCACCTTAATGCCGCCGTTTAATGCAGAGACAGCAAAGCAAGCATTGTCTGAATTAAAAATGCAGTCATTGCTCTCTGGATACAGAGGCAGGGAGACGGCAGATGTCGATTCTTATTGCAAGATGGCATCAAAATTTTCACTGTTCGCACTCACTATGCGAAATCATATTTGCGAAATTGATGTTAATCCCATTATTCTAGGGAAAGATATATGTCTGGGATTGGATGCACTGATGGTTGTCCATGCAGACAATAAAAATTAGGAGAAAGATAAGATGAATGCACAAACAGCAAAGGAATACTCAAAACAGGATTGGCAAAAACTTGCCAGTGATGCTGAAACCAATATAGAAGGTCGTTTATTTATTAACGGTGAATATTGCGAAGCAGCAGATGGGGGTAAATTTGAAGTTATTAACCCTTCAACGAACGAAGTTTTTGCCACAGCGTCGGAAGGCACAGAAAAGGACATCGATCGTGCTGTCGCCGCTGCGAAGGAGAGTTATTATTCCAGAACATGGCTCAAAATGGCTCCTAGAAAGCGCATGAGTATCATGTACAAGTTTGCCGACCTAATCGATGAACATACAGCGGAATTGTCTCTCATGGAAACACTCAATATGGGCAAACCAATCAGTGATTGTGTCGGTGGTGATATTCCAGCGTCAGCGACCAATATCCGTTTTATGGCTGAATCCATTGACAAAATCAATGGCAAGGTAACCAATACTCATGAAAAAGTACTGCATTTGTCACTGAGAGAACCCTTGGGTGTAGTCGGTTGCATTTCTCCCTGGAACTATCCTTTGTTGATGGCAGTATGGAAGATTTCACCGGCTCTTGCAGCTGGGAACTCTGTGGTACTAAAGCCTGCTGAACAATCCCCGCATTCTTGTCTAAAGATGGCAGAGTTGTTTGTCGAGGCTGGAGGTCCTCCAGGGGTATTTAATGTTGTCAATGGCTATGGTGAAGTGGCAGGCAAGGCCTTGGCTTTGCATCCTGATGTTTCAAAAATCAGTTTTACTGGATCCACTGAGGTTGGAAAACTGATCCTCCAGTATGCGGGGCAGTCCAATATGAAAAAAGTAGGACTCGAATGCGGTGGCAAAACCCCACAAATCTTTTTTGGCGATTTGCCGGACATGAAACGGGCAGTAGGGGCCGCTTACGACGGTATTTACTGCAACATGGGCGAGATGTGCAATGCGGGATCAAGAATCTTTGTGGAGCAGAGCATTTACGGCGATTTTTTGGATCAATTTGTTGCAGATGGCAAGGATGCTTATGTGCCTGGGGATCCTTTGGATCCACAGACGAACATGGGCCCCTTGGTGACCAGTGAGGCTCAAGGCAGAGTTTTGGGTTACATTGAGTCTGGAAAATCCCAAGGCGCTAAGTTGCATTTTGGTGGGGGCGTCCCATCAGGTATGGAAGCGGGTTGTTTTGTAGAGCAAACTCTGTTTTCCGAAGTTAGCAATGACATGAAAATTGCCAGAGAGGAAATCTTTGGTCCTGTGGCCTCAGTGATTCCCTTTGAAAATACAGAACAGGTTATCCAGATGGCAAACGATACAATCTATGGATTGTGTGCATCCGTATGGACCAGCGATGTCAACCGGGCGCATTCCATGGCGAAATCTATAGAGGCTGGAATTGTTTATGTAAATACTTTCGATGAAGGGGACATGACCCTCGAATTCGGTGGCTACAAACAATCTGGAAACACCAAGGATGCATGTTTTGAGAGTGTTTTGAGTTACACCCAAAGTAAATCGGTTTGGTACAGTCTGCGCTGATAAAACATCTATGAGTGAAAAAACTGTCAGGTACGAGGTTGAGGGACCTTTAGCGGTTCTAACGCTAAACCGTCCCAAAAAGCTCAATGCCATTAATACCGAGATGATGGCTGATATCAATGGGGCCATGAATCAGGCCGAGGAAGATATCAAGGTTCGTGCCATTGTTCTTCAAGCAGAAGGAAAATCATTCTCAGCAGGCTTTGACCTGGATGATGAGGTTTGGGAAGCCAAAGGCGAACAAGAACTGAGAGCCACGCTGGAGCAGGATTTTGATTTAATCATGCGCTTTTGGGATTCGACAAAACCGACTGTATCTGCTGTCCAGGGTTATTGTCTTGGTGGGGGCATGGAGATGGCACTGGCCTGTGATTTAACTGTTGCTGCTGACAATGCTCTCTTTGGTGAGCCCGAAGTGTCAATCGCAAGCGGTGTTGTGGCACTTTTGTTGCCTTGGTTCACGGGACCAAAATTGGCCAAAGAACTGCTATTGACCGGGGATACAAAAGTACCTGCAGAGCGGATCTATGAGATGGGACTTATCAACAGAGTGGTGGCTTTGGATGAGTTGCGGGATAACGCTTTAGAACTTGCCGAAACAATTGCGATGAACGATCGTCTCTCAGTCGAAATCACCAAACGTGCCATCAACAGGAGTTTGGAAATTGGGGGGAGGCGAAAAGCTTTGCTGGATGCTTTCGAAGCAGATATTGCTATTGAGACTGCAGAGTCAGACGAAGCCAAAAAATTCTACGAAGTGCTCCATAAAGAAGGGATTAAGAGCGCAATAGAGTGGCGGAAAGAACACATCAGAAAGCTAAGCAATGACTGATACTCGGACGCAGAATAAAGAACTTTCTCTGTTTCTCGAAACACATCCCCAACTTGAGATACTTGAGTTGTTGGTTCCGGATATGAATGGCATTATTCGTGGTAAACGGCTGGATGTTTCAGAGGTAGAACATCTGTTTAGTAAAGGCATTAATTTTCCAGCAGCAACCCATCTTCTCGATTCCAGTGGCAATGTCATCGATGGTCTCATTCTTGGGACCGATGATGGTGATCCGGATGTTACTGCAAAACCTGTCAAAAATTCACTGTGTTCGATTCCTTGGTTAGATCAATCAGCAGCTCAAGTTATGATCACCATGTTTGATCGAAATGATGAGCACTATGCAAATGAGAGCCGAAATATACTGAGGCAAGTTATCGAAAAGTTTGAAGCCGATGGCCTAAGAGCAACTGTAGCAGTTGAATTGGAGTTTTATTTAATTCACAACAGAGATGCTCTGAGCATTATTCCAAGACACGGTCCAGTACCTGGCACAATTCTCCAGGATGAAGGACCCCAAGTTTACTCAATGGAAGACTTAAGAGAGCTAGATCCATTCTTTAATCAATTGAAAGAAACTTGTGAAGTACAGAATATCCCCATGGGTACGACAATATCGGAATTCTCTAGAGGGCAATTTGAAACAAATTTACATCATGTTGATGATCCATTGCTGGCTGCAGATCATGCAATACTCCTGAGAAGAGCTGTTCGTGAAACTGCTAAATCCTTTGGCTTGGGTGCAACTTTCATGGCCAAGCCCTTCATGGAAACAGCAGGCTCAGGGATGCATATTCATATCAGTCTAAAAAATGAAAAGGGCGATCTTTTGTTCCAAACAAATTCTAAGCAGGCGACTGACTATAACCAGAATGTAGAACATGCTGTTGGCGGGTTGGCCCAAACAATGGAAGAGGGGATGGCAATATTTTGTCCAAATGCTAATTCGTACCGACGTTTCCAGCCTGGATTCTTTGCTCCGATAACGCCCAATTGGGGTCCTAATCATCGCAATCTTTCAATTCGTATTCCTTTGTCTGATTCTGGCAATGTGAGAATTGAACATCGTGCAGCAGGCGCTGATGCCAATCCATACTTAGTGATGGCCTGTGTTTTGGCTGGAATTCATTATGGCTTAATAAATAAAATCACTCCTCCAGCAATGATTGCTGAAGGTGAAGTTATCGATCCCGAGATCACATTACCTGTTAGATGGGATAAGGCCTTGGATGCTTTTGAGAACGCTACTGTCTTGAACGAATACCTTAGCAGTGAATACAGTGATCTTTTTTTAAGATCTAGACGATGCGAAATGGATCGTTTTGCCTCCCAGATTAGCAATAAAGATTTCGAGTGGTACCTTAGATCAATTTAATTTTTCTGACGGATGCACTATCTTGATGTCCTTTTTAACATTTCATCAATCATAATTTCACAAAACTCATTTTCCAGCTTTGCTGAGCTTTCTAATGGTAGATCTAATATCAAATAGCTTTCTTCAGTGCCAAATTCTTTCCATGTCGGATTATTGATTGAATTAGGCGTTCCTTTTTTTGCAAATTCGACCCAGTATTCCATCATCGCTTCTGTCAGTTGCGTATCATCTTCATTGCTTGGCAGCCATTCATCATGGGTATTAAATACGTAGGGGATTTCAGCACCATGATAAGACAGTATTTTCTCACTGCCTTCTCGCATTCGAGTGAAATGGTATTGATACACGTTATTTCCGTTTTTTGAAAGCGATCTGGCAATGAAAACTGAAGGACAAAGCGTTAGTTGATTTGTTGTCAGATGATCCATGGCAAGTCTAGGATCTTCCAGATCCAGCCATGAGAGTATCTTGTCTCGATACTCTGGATAGTAATTCTCAATAAGCCGATTAATATCCTTTTCTGTGACAGATTCATCAATATACATGTAATCCTCATTTTTATTGCTACCTATCATGAGATCAACATTATTAAATGATCCCTCTTCAAATAAATTGGTTAGGTTATTTGGTATCAATGCACCATCGATGTTTGGTCCATAGGGATGATTAAGATCAATTGAGGCAGACAAGATATTTTCTGCTGATAAAGTTTTCATGGTCTGTAAGTCAGATGCATTTAAGATCGTTTGTGTTTTCAGTCCTAGCTCCTCTGCCTTATCTTTTGAAGTCCAATTAAATAGATTGTAGGCACCACTTTGGATGATTCCTCTCTTAAACAAACCCTTTCCCATTGGGGAGGCAATCAGGTAGGAAACATGAGCCCCACCTGCTGATTCGCCAAAGTAGGTAATGTTTTTAGGATCACCTCCGAAAGCTGCGATATGATCTTTGACCCAGTGCAAGGCCAAGATTTCATCTTCAAGTCCAAAATTACCAGTTTGATTGGACATTTGCGGGTGAGCGAAAAAACCAAAGATATTCAATCTATAATTGATTGAGACCACCACAACATTTTTGCTGGCAAGATGATGGCCTAAATAATTGGGCTCATAAGACCATCCCCCGGTATCTGCTCCACCGTGTACCCATACCATCACGGGTTTCTTACTGGTTTGATCAAGTGAATTTGTCCATATGTTGAGATAGAGGCAATCTTCACTTACCGCATCGACATGTTGGAAAACAGTCCGAGGATTACCAAACAACTCCGCTACATCTTGATACCAGACCGTGGTGTATTCGTCTTGCATACACGCCGGTTTAAAGCTTTGAGCATTGATGACTTTTGGTTCTTTGGATAAAGGCACAGGTGATTTCCAACGTAACTCACCGATTGGTGGTTTTGCATAGGGAATCCCTCTAAAAATAAATTGATTATTTTCAGTATCGTAAATCCCAATATATTTTGTTTTCTCAATCTGGACAGAGTTGGTTTCTGAAGTTTCAGCAATTGCTGAGAAACAGAAAAAAAGACAGCTAATAATAACTATATATTTGTTCATTCGATTGCTTAAGCCAGATTAATGACCGTGTTGCCAATCAGTTTGCCTGATTCAACCGTCTTGTGTGCTTGAATGGTATCAGTCAGATCAAACGATTTTGCAATTTGGTGGACCAACGCATTTTCAGACAAGGCCTTGGTCAAGCCCTCGATGATCTTCATTCTTGCCTCACCGGGAACTATGTAAATTAAGTACATTTTTAAGACAGCGTTTTTGAACATCAGGTTGTAAAAGGGGAGCTCAGGATTGCCTACTGCAACTGAACCATAAGCAGCAATGACTCCGTTTGTCTTAATGATCTGTTCGCTGACACTTAAGTTGCCACCAAATTCCACTTCAACAATCCGGTCAACACCCTCAGCGTTGGTAAAATTATTCACCACCTCCACGACATCATCTGTTTTGTAATTGACCACTAAATCTGCACCGGCTTCTTCGGCTGCTAGGCCTTTCTCAGGGCCACTCACCGTTGTGATCACTTGCGCTCCATCCCACTTTGCTAGTTGAATTGCATAATGACCAACGGCCCCTGCACCCCCGGTCACCAACACAGTTTTATTTTTGACCGAGCCACCTGAGAACACCCCATGGTAGGCTGTTGATGCTGGAATTCCCATACAGGCTCCTGCTTCAAAGGTAGTATTTTCAGGTATTTCCACAGCTTGATTTGCAGGCAGTGAAATGTATTCTGCACAGGTTCCAAAAGCTCGACCAAACGCCCCATTCCACAACCAAACCCTTTCTCCAATTCGATTTTTATCGACACCATTGCCAACTGCTTCGATCTTTCCAGCCCCATCAGAATGGGGAATAATCCTAGGGAATTGCAATTCGCCTCTTGCACCTCCCCTTGTTTTAACATCAGAAGGATTGACTCCTGAGGTCCTGATCCTTACCAGGACTTCACCGTCACTGACTTCAGGGTCGTCGGTATTTCCATGCCTTAGAACATCATCAGCTGTGCCAATT
>LUMJ01000443.1_pt1 | contig 13889 bp, 14 predicted proteins | sample 729631 | NCBI WGS metagenome assembly LUMJ01 (sample SAMN03860266, study PRJNA289734) | marine metagenome | biome: seawater column; feature: ocean; material: water; isolation source: Red Sea water column Station 22 - depth 500m | place: Saudi Arabia: Red Sea | collected 2011-10-15 | depth 500 m | reverse complement strand
CTGTTTGTCAGAACACGTGAGCTGATTGAAGCAAAATGGGAAGAACTGGATTTGGAAAATGCAATATGGCGAATCCCAGCTGAAAGAATGAAGTTAAGGGTTGAACATTTGGTACCTCTTCCCAAACAGGCTTTGGCATTGTTTTATGAGCTAAAACAATTCAGGGGTGAAAGCGAATACGTTTTTCCCGGAGACAGAAATCCAAATCAGCCCATGAGCAACAACACCCTGCTTTACGGTGGGATATACCGTATGGGATACCGCTCCAGGGCCACTATTCATGGCTTCAGGAGCCTAGCATCATCAATCCTCAATGAATCAGGTAAATGGAACCCTGATGCCATTGAAAGAAGTATATCCTTAGAAGTGGTTATGGAAACGTCTTGATTAATCTTGGATGTGTTCTCCCATTCTCCTTCTTTGTGTAAGACAAAGCCACGCTCCAAGCCAACGGGGCCACCTTGAAGTACAGGGCAATTACCCAATTCATTGGAACTACCAAGGTTGAGTTGATTCAATATCTCTGAAATATTGGTTTCCATCGGCCTGTTAATGATCAATCCGAATGAACCAGACTCATTGTTTTCGCAAATATAAGTTACGGTTTGATGAAAATTAGGGTCATTAAGACTGGGAGATGCTATGAGCAACTGGCCAATCAAATTATCAACTTGTTTTGTTTTACTAGTCACTTAGTTTCTTTTCTATTAGATCAAACAACTCAGCAACCACGTCGTAATCAGCATATTTCTTTATTTGTCTCATCCCAGTTGGACTGGTTAAATTAATTTCAGTAAGAAAATCACCGATGACATCTATCCCAGCGAACAGAATACCACTAGCTTTTAGTTTTGGACCTATTAGATTGCAGATACGTTTATCATTTTCAGTCAGCGCTTGGGTTGTGGCTTGAGCTCCAGCATCTAAATTGCCACGATTGTCTGAGTCCAGAGGTATCCGACACAATAAAACATCTGCATGTTTCCCACCAACTAAATGTATTCTTTTGTCACCTTGTAAAACTTCAGGAATATACAATTGAGCCATGACCGATTCATGGTTTTCTTTTGTGATGGTTTCTAATATCGAGTTGGTGTTTAGATCGCCTTGAGTGATGACAAAAATTGATTTTCCACCCATTCCATTGAGCGGTTTTACCACAATCTTTTTATGAAGTTTCAGAAAGTTTCGTAAATCTTTAATTGAAGATGACACCAAAGAAGGAGCAGCGCAATCAGGAAACAAACTAACGCTCATTTTTTCATTAAAGTTCCGTAACGATTGTGGGCTATTTATAACCAGCGTGCCTAAGGACTCTGCAAGATCAAGAATGTAAGTGGTGTAAATGTATTCTGTGTTGAAGGGGGGATCTTTTCTCATCAAGATGACATCAAAATCAGATAGTGGTATCTCATTTTCCTCAGAAAGAGAGAACCAGGAAGTTGTGTTGTCTTCTACATTTAAATTTCTGCCCGAACCCATAGCAATTCCATTGATGATCCTAAGATCTTCCTGTTGGAAATATGTCAGCTCATAGGATCTCGATTGCGCTTCTAACAACATACCAAGCGTTCCATCTTTTTCTGGAGCAATTGCAGCTATTGGGTCCATAATTACTGCTAGTTTCTTTTTTGCCATGCTTTTTCTTCTAGTTTGATCTCATTCTAAACTAATTAACAAAATCTCCATAAAGGTATTGAAGGATACTTAAGGCCATAATTGGGGCTGTTTCCGTTCTAAGAAGTCTGGGGCCAGTTTTGACTATTTTGTAGCCAGATCTTTTTGCCATTATTTTTTCCTCATTACTAAAACCTCCCTCCGGCCCTATCGCTAAGGTAATATTCTCGGCTTTCTCTGCATTAAAATTATCCGATCCAGTTGTATCCAGGAAAAAGCCTAAGTCCTGTTTATGTAGATTTAAAAGTTCTTGATTTAATTTTTGTGGTTCTGAAATTACAGGTAATCGAACCCTTCCAGATTGTTCGCTGGCACTAATCGTTATTTTTTTCCAATGACTCATTTTTCTTGTGGTATTTTTGGTATTTAGTCTTATAACACTATTTTTAGACATCATAGGGACGATTTTATGAACACCCAGTTCAGTTGCTTTCTGCATAACCATATCCATTCGTTTGCTTTTTGATATAGATTGCAAAAGAGTAATTTTTACGGGAGATTCAACATCAGGTTGATGGCGTTTAGATAAAGCTACTTCGACTGATTGTCTCTTTTTCGCCACAATTTCAGCATCCCATTCATAACCACTCTGATCAAACACCCGTATCTTGTCGCCAACTTTAAAACGCAACACACGAATTAAATGGTGAGCAGTATCTCCAGTCAGGGTTACATGGCTTTGATTTTTTTTTATCGGGCTACAAAGAAAACGTTGTGTTCGAAAGATTCTCATACAATCTTATTAAAATGCATGGCCGATTTCGGTCACCGCACCATATGCGGAACTCTCTGCATACCATAAGCCCCCATCCTTGACGACAATTTCTACATTTGCTATTACGTCGATGTTGTCTAGAGGATTGCCATCGATAACTATCATGTCTGCTAATTTTCCGGGTTCGATAGTTCCCAATTGCTCAAACTGACCGAGAATCTCTGCATTCGTTTTGGTAGCTGCAGATATAACCTGAATAGGCGTCATTCCACTGTCGACTAGAGCTGACATTTCATACCACATGGCTTCGGTGTGAAAATTCAGAGGACTGGCTGCATCAGTTCCAACACCCATGTAAGCGCCAGCTTCTATGAACTGTTTGGCTGCCACTTTAGAATTTCTCGTCTCAAGCCCAATTTCATGAAAATAGGAGAGACGATGAAAATTGTCGAAAGAATCGATGACTTCAGCATAAATATCGGCTGGCATGTCTTTTTTATGAACCGGGTTGTGAAGTCTTTCAGGAAACGCGACAGTTGCAGGATATACCCAGATACGGTGGGAAATCGTTTGCACTACTGGAATACTATTATGTGCAATTTGTGCCAGCAGATCATCATCGTAAGGTGGATTGCGAGCAGATCCTACGTGTTGAAAAACATCAACATCTGCAGCAATAGCTGCCCTGATGGCTGTAGGATGGTAAAGATGAGCATGTACTTTTATTCCATGTTGGTGTGCTACATCAACTACAGCACGGTAATCATCCTCTGACAATCCTGCCCAGACCTTGATAACATCTGCACCTTTTTCAATAAGTTCTTTAGTCTTTATTGCTGCTTCTTCTGGACTTTTAATGAAAATTTCATATTCATGCGGTATCCCAGGCCATCTGATGCGAGTAATCCAAGGTCCAGAGATTGTGAGACGCGGCCCTGGGATTTCTCCAGCACGTATTTTTTTACGTAAATCCAGTATTTGGAATGGCGTACCCAAATCAATGGCACTGGTAACGCCGGCACGCAGCATTTGTTTTGCTGCTATCGGCATGACTTCATGTAAACGTTTAGTGTTTCCAAGGAATTTATAATAACGGGTGTAGTCACCATGCCCTATAAGATCTACATGCACATGCGCGTCAATTAGCCCTGGCATCAGGGTTTTTCCACTAATGTCGATGATTTTTGCACCTTCAGGGATTGGGGTGTTATGTTTTTCACCGACAGCGACAATGTGCCCCTTGTCAAATATGACAACTGAATGGTGAATGGGTTCAGATTCGTATCCATCGAGAAGCATCGCACCAACAAAAGCAACCGGTTGTTCCGGTCTTAAGATCTCTTGCGAGTGAATACTGTAGGAGACTAGGACGACACAAAAAAAACAAATAATCCGAAACATATAAAACTCGATTATTTCACATTGATTAGGACATCAATCTCATCATTAGATTGAAAAGTTTGAAATGAATCAACACTCTCCATTGCCAAGGAAATATATAGGTTTTCTTACCAACATCTATGGCTCGCAGCATTTTTCTTGCCGCTACGTCTGTATTCATCAAAAAAGGCATATGAAATTCATTAACATCTGTCATTTCACTTTTAATGTAACCGGGGCAGATTGTCGTGAATTGAATATTGTGTTTTAACAAAGTCTTTCGCCAGCTATCAGCGAGCATTCTAACTGCTACTTTTGAAGCTCCATATCCTCCAAAATAAGGCATAGGATTGAATGCTGCAAGAGAAGAGACAATGACGCATTTTCCCTGTTTTTGTTTCTTCATTTGGGGAATAAAAGGGATAATGGTGTTGGTAACACCTAAAATATTGGTGTTTAGGAGATGATTGATTCGTGAAGACTCTCCTTTGGAGAGTTGGTCCGATATAGCCAAGCCTGCATTGGCAATAACGGTATCAATACCTTCTTCGCCAAGTGACATAAATTCCTTGGCTATTCTTTCAGATGCATCTGCATCTTTTACATCCAGAGAATAGGTCTCAACATGCTTTGCACCTTGGGTTGAGCATTCTTGGGCAATTTGTTCAAGTTTTTCCTTCCTTCTAGCTGCTAAACCTAAAGCCGCTCCTCTTTTTGCGTATTCCATGGCCATTGCTGCACCAATTCCACTGCTTGCACCAGTGATAAATATTTTTTGTGATGCTGTCATACTTGTAATCCTTCGGCTAAGGAATTAAATCTAACCTATTTGTTGCGTTCTTGCATTAAATACAGTGCTTCTTCAACCAGCCAAATTCTGTCTTGTCCCCAGACGGATAAGATCACTTCATTATCCCGATTTTTTAAAATCATTGTTGGTGGCCCCCATTTCCCAACCTCGTATAACATCAAACGATTTGCCTCTATTTCTTCACGCCAGTCATCATTGTCCAGTTCTTTTTTTGCATCCTCCCAATCCAAGTCTATTTTTTCCACCACATTTTTTATGGTTTTGTCTAAATATCCATGTTGACCTTCAGACCAAACTGCTCTAAGGAAAGCATTAAAATAATCTTCTTCCTTGCCTTTTTGTTTGATGAATTTGAATAATGAATAACATCTTTCCACCGCTTTACCTAAAGGGTCTGCTATATTCCCAAAAGGTATACCTTTTTTTTCTGCAATCCTTTTGCAATCAGACAATATGTAGAACATTTTTTCTCGGTTTATGACCATGCCACGCATCACCATAGGCAATATAGGACTGTAAACTACTTTTATTGGATAACGTTTCCTGAATTCAATCAGTTGCGGTAGTGCTAGATAGCTGTATGGACTTCTGGCAGAAAATAGTACTTCAAGAGTTAACCCATCTAATTTTAGCGGTAGCTCATCCTTCAATGATTTACGCTTGAAGATGGATTGCTGATCTGACTTGTTGGCACCAAGTGCAATCAAACGTTCTTCCAAAAAAGGTACACGGTCAATGCACCCATAGCATTCCCCTTCGTAGGCGAAAACTCCTCCATAATAATGACCGAGTTTTTTCTGTTTTTGGCTGTTGATTGTCATGCATGCTGAAATTTCTTCATCACTTAAGACAGTTGAATTTTGTTGTAGATCTTGCAAGGTTTCTGAGTCATTTCGCCACAGTGCCTCACCTACTTCTAGCGAGACTTTTGCAAAAGTTTCTTGCTTAGTTCCCAATAAAACTGACTGAGCAATTTTGATGTTCTTGGGCTCGATATCAATTTCATTGGTTTCAAAGGTTAGTCCATAATAAGGAGCAATCATTTTTGCGTCTTCAATATTGTGTTTTTGAAGCATTTCAACTTCAGGCGTTGAGGATGACGGTGGGCAACCCACAACCAAAGGTATGACTTCAATGTCATATGAATTTTTTAATTGATCTAAGATTTGACAGCAAAGATGGCTGTATGGGTCATCAACTTGGTGGAGATAAAAAACTTGGTGAGGTCTATTTTCTGTTTTTCTTTTTCTCTCACGTTTTTCTCTTATTTTTTTCTTGTGCGAAGGAGCTAACAATGATTTCATGACTTGTCGGCGAAGTTCAAGTTTTATCCAATCAATTATTAGCATGCTTTCACTGCAATTTCATTTGTATCGAGCGCAGGGTAGAAGAATGATTTCTATGCTTATACTGCTCCACAGCAAAATTCTATACTCGATCGTGATCCCAAATGGTCTCTTCTTCATTTTTTTGTCTGGCTAGTATCCGAGCAACAACAAACAGAGCATCTGATAATCGATTGATGTATTTCAAGGATTCGGTATTGATTTCTTTTTCATCTGCAAGCTTGCAAAGCTGTCTTTCCGCTCTCCTGCAAACTGCCCTTGCTTGATGGCAATAAGCAGCAGCCCTGTTTTCACCCGGTATGACAAAATCTTTCAGTGGGGGAAGTGTAGTATTGAGATCATTAATCAGATTCTCCAGGGCAAGAACATGCTGAGCGTCAATGTAACTAAATTCTGGTGCAGCAATTTCTCCAGATAAGTTGAATATGTTTTGTTGGACTTCACTGAGAAAAGCATCAATCTTAACTGGGAGTTCTGTTTCAGTAGTCAGAATGCCAATACTGGCATTGAGTTCATCAAGTGAGCCAAAAACTTCAATCTGTATGTCATATTTTGGAACACGTTCTTTACTTCCAGTGTCAGTTGAACCGTCATCACCTTTTCTGGTGAAAATCTTTGTCAATCGATTGCCCATTTAGATTCCTAAGCTATCCTCCAATGTTATATTATCTTTTCTCCCGCTCCTGAAGCAATAAAGATTAGCGTGTGGGTTGATAAACAAATCCTAAATAACTTTGCCTTTGTGCAGTGTTGTAGTTGTTAGCAAGCATGTAGGTTTCATCGGTAACATTATTAATCGTAGCTCTGATGAGCCAACGTTCATTCAGATTGTATTGAAGGGTGAGATTGCACAATACATAATCTTCAAGCCTGACCCCACCAAAATCCATCCTTGAATCACTGAAAAGCAGATTCAAATTAAAATCCAGTGCACCAAACGATCGTCTGAAACCTAAGGAAGCTGTCTTTTTGGATCGTCTTAAAAGCACTTTTTTATTTGTGATGTTTTTTGGGTTTTGCAGGGTTGCATCTAAATAAATATTCCAATCATTGACAAAGTATTCGATACGCCCTTCAATACCTTTGATTCGTGCCTGCTCAATATTGTAAAGTTTAAAATCATCATAATTGAAGGTAATTAAGTCTGTAATCTCATTGTTGAAGGCCGACAATTCAATACTTAGCTTGTCAGAAGGACTCATCGTAATGCCAACACCTATATTCTTTGAGATTTCGGGAGTTAGCTCTGTATTGCCTCCAAATCCATAAAGATCAAAACTGGAAGGATTTCTTGTTGCTCGACCAGCATTAAGCAATAGTCTCATTGAAGGATTGACGATAAAGCCGTACTCAATATTCCAGGTTAGCTTATCGTCAATACCTTCTTTGTTACTGATTCTTGCTGCTGTCAGCAATTGATGCTTGCCTTGGTTAATTATGTCTTCAATATAAAGTGCTTTGGAATTTGTGTCCGTAAAAATATCCAAGCCGTAGTTGCTGGCATTAAATTTCTCATTTTCTAAAAATATGCCTGCAACAATCTGATGATTATCATTGGCATGGATTGTATTTTGCCATTCAATAAAAAATTTCTTACTGTCATTAAAGTCTGTTATGTCGTTCTGTTTTATATCATCTCTACTGAAGCCAAAATTGAGATTGGATACCCATTGATTGCTGACTATTGTATTAATATCTAAGGATCCAGTGGTGTTATTAAAATCTTGACTGACAGGAGACAGAAAAAAATCAAGATATTCAGTTGTCCCGGAGCTTTGCCAAAGATTAGTCACTAGTGACCAGTTGTTATGATCAAAATTTAAAAATGCATTAATGGAGTCATTCTCGTGACCACTGGCAACTTTGCTTTCAGTTCTTGCAGGAAACCCATCTGTTTTATATTTGTGAAATTGAATTCCACCTTGTATCTCACTGGAATGGAAACCACTGATGAAATTGAGGATATGAGTGCTATCTGAGCCAGTTTTATAGCCAATTTCATAACCAGGTTTAGTTGGTTGTTTTGTAATAACATTAATGACCCCGCCAACAGCATTGGATCCATATAAGCTGGTTCTTGGCGCTTTAATGATTTCTATCTTTTCTATAAGATCTGGATGAATATTTTGTATTGCTGCAACCCCCGTTGCTGAATCATTAATTTTAATTCCATTTACCAGGATTAATGTGTGATTGCTGTTTGAGCCTTGCATAAATATTGAAGCAATTTGACCAGGGCCTCCATTGGCAGTGACATTAATTCCAGCAATAAATCGGAGTATTTCAGATAAATTATTAGCACCTGAAAGAGCTATATCTTCGGCATCTAATATTGTTACTGGGATCAAAATTTTTTGTTTGGGCAAATGTGTTTTTGTTGCTGCAACGACAAGGTTAGACATATTTGATGCAGTTTGAGCAAAAGACGGTTGTGGAGATATCGCTGCTAAAATTAAAAGCAAAAAAAGAGTTTTGTTTAGTGCCACGTCTATTCCCTTGTTAAATTTGCATTTCAAACACAGATTTGTGGGATAAACAGAAAGAAGACCATGTCTTTTGCACCCACCGTACTGGTTTATTTCCGTTGAGTCGGTTTCCGGGCTGACGAGTGGGTATAACCCTTCCAATAAACCTTCCCATAGTTCTACAGTGGTTCGAATAGACAAGCTATTCATATATTGGATTTTACTCGATCACCGTTGCGGGGGCAGCACTGGATTATTTATGTCACCAGTTTCCCAATCCAATCACAGTGATTAGAATCTCAACACAAACAACTACAACTTAAAGCGATAATTTTGTCAATTATTATTACGGCTGGAGTCTCTTAACAGTCCATTTCTTTTCTGTTTCAATACCCTCACTGCTAATGGTTAGAGCACGCCTGAAATGCAACCTATCGTGGAGCCGGTCTTTCTGGTTGAGCCAGAATTCGATTTCTTCAATCCACAGACGGTAACCGCCCCAATTTGGAGGTCTTGGTATTTTTTGCTCGTTCCGAGTGATGGATTCACTAGTAAGATTAAAGCGATCAAGTATCTTTTTAAATTGGTCGTCGAGTGCTTCTCTGTCTTCTACAGGATTGCTTTGATTGCTTGCCCAAGCTCCAACTTGGCTTCCAAGATGACGACTAGCAAAATAGGTGTCATTTTCCTCGTCTGGAGATTGTAAGATTTCACCTCTGATCCTGATTTGGTATCCCAGTTTGTCCCAATGGAACAAAGCACTGCATTTGGGATTTTCCTTAATTTCCAAGCTTTTGACAGAGTTATAATTGGTATAGAAAACCACATAACCTTCCTCTGTATTGATTTCTTTGCACAATACCATTCTCACATTGGGTAAACCTTGAGAATTGGATGTGGCAATTGCCATGGTGTCCGGATTGGGTTGTAAGTCTAATTCCATGGCTTCATTGAGCCAAGACTGTAGCAATAAGAGGGGGTTTTGTGTCATGGATTGGCTTAATATCTTGCGCATAATGGGGGATTCAATTTGCTATAATCAGTTTTCTTTATGAATCATACCAGCCTCGGTGGGCTAGCATAAAAATTCTTTATGTTTATTATAGATTTTTGATTAGGAGACGATTGAGGATCAGAAAACAATGACGGATCTGAAAACACTCAGAAAGCAACTCACCGAGGTGGATATGAAAATTATTGATTTAATCCATCAGCGGCAATCCTTATCCAAGAAAATTGGATCAATAAAAAGAAAAGAAGGGAAACCAACCAGAGATTTTTTACGCGAAAAACAAGTCCTTGAATTGGCAACTTCTCATGCAGAAAAGTTGAATATGGAGCCCGGTGTAATTGTTGATGTGATGCAATTACTGATCAGGAGCTCATTAAAAACACAGGAAAAGGCCAGAGTTAAGGCAGAAGGGCAAGGCAGTGGCCAATCTGCATTGGTAATTGGTGGAGCAGGTAGAATGGGGAATTGGTTTGTAGAATTCATGAAATCACAGGGTTTTGATGTTCATGTAGCTGATCCAAATGCCAACGGTGAGACAGAGAATACCTTCAGTAATTGGCAAGAGACTAATGATAGCTATGATGTAACGGTTGTGGCAGCGCCTCTAAGGGAGTCTGCTGCGATATTGAGTCAGATGTTGGCAATAACTAGAACTGGATTGATTTTTGATATTGGTTCTTTAAAAGCACCATTCAAAGAAACACTCAAACAAATGGCAGAAAAAGGGATGCAGGTTGCTTCTATTCACCCAATGTTTGGTCCCAATACAGATTTATTGAGTGGTAAGCACATCATTTTCATGGATGTAGGTTCGGATCAATCACTTGAAAAAGTTCAGAAACTTTTTGAGTCAACAACAGCCCAACAAATAAAGATGTCTCTAGATAATCACGATTTCGCAATTTCCTATGTTCTTGGATTATCTCATGCACTTAATATTGCCTTTTCAAAAGTATTATCTGCAAGTGGTGAAAAGAAAGATCTACTGTCCCAACTCTCCAGTACCACTTTCAAAGATCAGTTGGGAGTTGCTAAAAGAGTGACAGATGATAATCCACATTTGTACTATGAAATCCAACATTTAAATAAATACAGCTTAAAAACTATTGCTGAACTTAGTCAGGCTGTCCAGGAAATTTTTGACTGTGTAGATAAAGGCAACGAGTCAGATTTTGTTGAAATGATGAAGCAAGGAAAATCATATTTTTCTGATGCATAAGTTAACCAACTCTAACTTTTTATTACAGGAATATACCGTCGATTGAGATGGCCGATGTAATAGATAAAAATGGTTACAGGGCCAATGTAGGAATAGTTCTGATGAATCAACATAAAGAATTATTTTTTGCAAAAAGACGGTACCAATCTGGCTGGCAATTTCCACAAGGAGGTATCAAACTTGGCGAAACACCTGAGCATGCTATGTACAGAGGTCAGAAGCAGAAATGGTTTTTGCTGAAACTGATGGGTTCAGATGAAATAATCAGCTTGAGTCATAATTCAAAATTTCAAGAATTTGATAGTTGGAAGTGGGTTGATCCAGCAATACCAGCAAGGCAGGTTATAGGATTTAAACAGCAAGTCTATGAGCAAGTTTTAACTGAATTTCAGACTTTTTTTAATCAATGAATATGAGTTATAATAAGTTCAAGTTTTAAGTTCGACTAATAATAGACATGGAATCTAACAACAATCTAAGCACCGAAGCGGTGATTTTTACTGATGCTGCTGCAATGAAAGTAGGTTCATTGCTTACTGAAGAAGAAAATCCAAGCCTAAATCTCCGTGTATATGTAACGGGTGGCGGTTGTGCTGGTTTTCAATACGGCTTCTCATTTGATGAGAATAAAGATGAAGGCGATACAGAAGTTGTAAAAAGAGGTGTGAGACTTATTGTTGATCCAATGAGTATCCAGTATTTAATGGGGGCTGAGATCGATTTTCAGGAAGATCTTCAAGGCGCCAGATTTGTTATCAAGAATCCCAACGCTACTACCACATGTAGCTGTGGCTCTTCTTTTTCATAATCAAAAGATTAATATTTTCTTATTAAGTAGTAATGTTATTGAGGTGGCAAATAAATTGCCCCCAATATAGATTTCTTTTTTGACCCAGTTGTCTTTGTAAGCTCTACGACTTTTTCTTGCATTCTTTGGTGCGCAAGAAATGCAAAACCAGCTGCTTCCACCCATTCAGGAGCAATTCCCCAATCTGTTGTTGATTGAATTTTACGGCCATTTAATTTTTTGTTAATTAAAGCCATAAGTGATAAGTTTTTTATGCCTCCTCCAGAGAAAGCAATTTCACTATCTTTTGGATATTTATTAATGGCAGCAACTATCAATTCAGCAGTTAAAAGAGTCAGAGTCGCTTGAATATCTTTAGCCAAAAGTTTTTGCCCGAAACGATTTTTTGCAGACTGAATCCATTCCAGATTGAAATCATGAGACCCTGTGCTTTTGGGTGGTAATTTTTTGAAAAATGGATCTGATTTAAAAATTTTTAAGAGCTTCATATTGGGTGTGCCGCTACTACTCCATTTACCGTTGTGATCATATTTTTTTTGCTTGTTTTTTGCTATCCAAGTATCCAATAGAGCATTACCTGGTCCAATGTCATAGCCAAAAAAGGATTTGCTGTTTAATAGGATTGATATATTGGCTATGCCGCCGATATTGATCAATATTCTCTTGTGTTTATTGCTACCAAACATCCAGGAGTGAAACGCTGGAGCTAGAGGTGCTCCTTGACCCCCTGCTGCAATATCTGAATTTCTAAAATCTGCCACTACAGCTATATTGGTTTTTTCTGCAACAACACTAGGATTTCCAATCTGTAATGAGCCTGAATATTGACTTTCAGTATGGTGATATAGGGTTTGTCCATGCAAACCAATTGCTTTAATATCGCTGGGCTTCATTCCTTCGTGTGCAATTAATTGATTGATGCATTTGGAGAATTCAACGCCTGTTTTTGTATTGATTTCAATGAAATCTTTCAAGGAAATACTTTGCTTATCTCTCGAAATAATTAATAGTTTTTTTCTCAGATTGGGATTGAATTCTCTTCTTACTGAATTGATCATTGACCATGAATTATTTTCAATTTTCATCAGAGCGGCATCCATTGAATCCATACTGGTACCTGACATTACTCCAATGTAAAGTTTAAATTTCATATCATATTTTCTTTTCTAAAATTCATTATATATCTGAAAAAAAATGACCTACATAATTTCATCCAATCGTTTATTATTAAGATCAGAATCATCAATAATATAAGCAAGTCTACATATGATTTCTAAAGATAAGAATTTACCAAGCGATTCCATCAAAAGAAGCCTTTAAAAGTAAAAGTTGGTTTTGATCCGACCGCACCAGACCTTCATTTGGGACACACAGTCATCATCAACAAAATGCGTCAATTCCAAGAGTTTGGTCACGAAATCATCTTCCTGATTGGTGATTTCACTGGAATGATCGGTGATCCATCAGGCGTGAATGAGACAAGACCTGTATTGACCAGGAAACAAATCGATGAGAATGCAGCCACCTATGAGAAACAAATATTCAAAATACTGGATAAGGACCTGACCAGAATTGAGTTTAACTCCAGCTGGATGCAACAAGTTGACTCGTCTAAATTAATTGAGATTGCGTCGAAATATACCGTTGCAAGAATGCTGGAGAGGGATGATTTTAAACAACGATTCAAGACAGGCAATCCGATTTCAATCCATGAGCTTCTTTATCCCTTGGTCCAGGCGTATGATTCTGTTGCTTTAGAAGTAGATGTGGAACTAGGAGGTACGGATCAAAAATTTAATCTTTTAGTCGGTAGACATCTTCAGCAACTCTATGGGCAACCGCCACAAACTGCAATCACTCTGCCTTTATTGGAGGGACTTGATGGGGTTAAAAAGATGTCCAAAACTGCCAATAATTTCATTGCACTTACGGACCCTCCAAAGGAAATGTTTGGTAAGATTATGTCAATTTCTGATGAATTGATGTGGCGGTACTTTGAATTATTGAGCGCACGTTCAATCGATGAAATCGGTCTACTACAAAAACAGGTAAAGGATGGAAAGAATCCAAGAGATGTTAAATTTCTACTTGCCGAAGAAATTGTTGAACGATTTTATGATAAACAAAGTTCTGGTGATGCAAAAGAATCCTTCCTTAAGCAATTCCAACATGGACAAATTCCTGAAGAGATAAAGTCTATTTCCATTAACTATTCAGAAGTTGAAACAGAGTCTGGAATGATCAACATGGCTAAGGTTCTGTATTTGGCAAATCTGGTGACCAGCATCTCTGAAGGTCATCGTGCAATTAAGGCAGGATCGGTGAGATTGGAGGGTGAAAAAATCGGGAGCAGCCAACTTCAAATGGATGTAAATTCAAAGTACATCTTATCCTTTGGCAAACACCGTTTTGCTGAAGTTAAATTTATTTAAAATTAACTATTGAACATCCTTATC
>LUMJ01000552.1_pt1 | contig 13896 bp, 19 predicted proteins | sample 729631 | NCBI WGS metagenome assembly LUMJ01 (sample SAMN03860266, study PRJNA289734) | marine metagenome | biome: seawater column; feature: ocean; material: water; isolation source: Red Sea water column Station 22 - depth 500m | place: Saudi Arabia: Red Sea | collected 2011-10-15 | depth 500 m | reverse complement strand
GAATAGAACCAAACCAACTATCATCTCAAATTTTAGTTCCTAGCTGGGTGAAGAATAACGCTGGGTGGTGGGCTAGTGATCAGATAACCGACAATGATTTTGTAAAAGGTATTGAGTACATGATCAAGGAGGGAATTGTTAAGACCGGTGATACAAATTCGGATGATAGTTCATCGCAAAATATACCTGCTTGGATAAAAAATAACGCTGGGGGGTGGGCCAAAGGAGAGATAGATGACAAAACCTTTGTTTCGGGAATCCAATATCTAATTAAAGTTGGAATAATCAAGATTAGTTAGAAGTGAAAACATGTGAAAATCTCTTACATCGCTTTTGCAGTATACATAAAAGTAAGTCTAATTATTAATTAGAAATGACGGATATAGACACTACAAAAAACGTTTACCTCTTTACACATGGGCGTTCAGATTTGATAGAAAAATCAACTAATGCATTACTTTCCAATGGTTTTTCAAAAGATAAAATCATAATGGCTGATCCAAACAAAGCAGGAAATGTGGATGATTATATGGCAATGTTATGGATGCCACCAAATCCAGATCATATCAAGATTCAAAAAATAACTAAAGTGGAGCCATCTGAAGCATCAGGGATGATTGGTGTTTGGAAGGGTGTATCAAAAGACGACATATTTGAAATCAAGATATAACAAAATTAGTAATTAATTCTAATTTGTTTCATCAGAATCCTTTGGCTCATCTTTTGTATCAAAAGAACTACTGGGTCCTACCATATCTTCTGGTTTAACATCTTGATCCCACGTACCACGTATACCTTTTATCATTGATATAATCCCACATGCAATAAACACAGAAATAAATGCAAAAAATATTATTTTATTTTCAATAGCAAGTTCACAATCAATCTCTATAGGTGCTGCATCTTCGTAATACTCGTAACATTCACCAAGCTCAGCTTGAAGAGTGATATCATCAAATTGTGAACCAAAAACTGATAAAATTATAATTCCTGTAAATATCAAACCCGCACCAATTATAATAAAGCGGATATCACTCACATGCTCAATAAACACCTTGAATATTTTAGGCTATTCTAATGAAGTTTTTAGTGCATTCAAAGAGTTTCGATAAAATAATTCAATAAATGAGCAAAACTCAGCGAACTGCTTTTTTGTCATCTCCTCACTGTTAAAATATGATTTCCATGTAACCGTGATTGATTTTTTGCTACAAGCCACCAAAGAAATTGTTGCATGATAACCACGAAGTGGTAATCCGCTTACTGCTATATAGGAAAAATACTGTTCATTTCTCCAGCCAACTATATGCTCTTTAATTATACTCCCATCCTGAAAAATTAGTTTTCTAACAGTGCCGACTCCCTGTTTTTTTTCTGATAAACATGTGGATTTTTTTAATCCCTGAACCCAATCCAGCGTAATAACATCGCTAATTTTTTTCCAGATTTTCTTTTTCGACGCATTTATAGTGACAGATTTTTTCACAAATCCGTTATAGTATCCAGAAGAAAACGCTTCATTTTTAAGCATATCATATGAAAATTTTCTAATTTTTTAAATCTTGTTTGATTGTCTAACATATTTAAATTTGTGATACTAGGTTACATCATGGTATTTGGTTGGGGAAAGAAAAAACCACAGCAAAATGAAGTGAATCTTCCACCGCAAGAAAAACAAATTACACTATCTAAAGTGCCAGATATTATCAAAGAAATACGTTCAGTTAGAATAAGAACAATAATAGCAGAAATAAACGCATTTCGGAATAAAATTATTCCAAATCGTGAAACAATACTAAAAATTGCTACCGAGTTGGAACATGATACATTGAATGTGGATGATATGGATCCGCATCTAAAAAGACTTGTCTTACGGGGAAAGAATGAGGTAATATCTATAGTTAAAAGAGAATGTGTAGTTAATCTTCCAGAAATCAACTCATTTGATGATGTTCAAGCATTTAGTGTTGTTATTTCTAAAACACTAAAGAAAATTGGAGACGCCTTGGGAAGACATTCTCATGTTATCCATATATTTGCAAAAAAATATGCAAAGAAACTCAAGAGTGACCTTGAGACAATGACAGATGGAAATTCAGAAATTAGCGAATTAATTAAGAACCACCAGGAATTAGAAAGCAGAATTAAAGAAATTTTTGAAAAAATTACCAAGTATGATAAAGCCCAAAAATCATTTGTTACAATAAAACATGGACAGGAACAGGCAAAAAAGATTTTACAAGAATTTAATCATACAATAGAGCAGGACATATCTCATATGAAAAATCTCAAAAGCAGCAATGAATATATGGAATTTTTGAAAAATAAAGAAAAAATCAGCACATTGGATATGGAAAGAACTAAAATAAAAAATGAGATTGAACTAGAATTTACTAAAATTTCAAGACCATTAAACAAATATGTTTACGTTTCTTCTCTAGATAAACAACAAAAAAAAATATTGGTAAATTTAACTGAAAATACGTATGATGTTTTGAGTAATACGAACAAACAAGATATCATACATATATTGGAGTCAGTACGTAAGGCTGTTCAATCAGGTTCTGTGTCTGTCAAGGATATTAGTAAATCAGCATCACAGATTAACTAAATACTTTCTAAACTTGATGACTTTATTGAAAAAATTTCAATCTATACTAACTCTAAAAATAATCTAGAAAATAAATTATCAATATTTAATAGTAAACAACTAGAACAAAAAGAATTAGATTTGATAAAGCACCAGAACTTTAAATCAGATGCTGAATCAAAAATAAAATCACTTGAAGAAGAATTTATTATGACAACTAAATTAATCCCTAAACTTATGAGTGATATAGAATCAGCGTTAAATCAGATCTCTGCCGTACGATATAGAATTAATGCGTAGTGTATAATGCTTTTTAAAAAGAAAAATCTAGAGCGTAGAGTATCAATTACGCAGGATGCACGAAACGGAATATTATCTTTCTGCAAAATGAGTCATCCAAGTGAGGGAATTCTAATTTTACGTGGGAAATCAAAACATGGTAATGTATTCATAAATGAATTGGTCGTACCTCCATTTTCTGAAACAGGTACTGACTTTGCAGGCTTTCCTCATAATCCATTACCGCTAGATCTTACTTATGTTGGAATTGTTCATTCTCATCCTATCGGTTCAGCAAAACCTTCTCTTACTGATTTGGATAACTTCTTTGGTTTAGTATCAATGATTGTAAAATCACCGTATGAAGATGATGATATTTTTGCTTGGGATAGTAATGGTAATGAAATTCCAATTGATGTAATTTGATTTGAAAATTAATGGAGAAATTCTAACAAAACTTTATAAGGTTTCCAGGCTAAAATTTCACAGTTTGATTAATTACAAGGGTTATTTGGTCTTCTTATTTGCATCTTTGGCTGTAAGTATCGGATTGCAATTAGTTTTACCATTTCCATATGGTCTTGGTGCTGCATTAGCAATTTTCATAATATTCCCATTACTTTTGCGTAAAAGGTATATGGCAAGAATGAGAGGTTCTGGAAGTACAGGCTTTGGATTAGGCGGCGGATTTTTTGGTCAAGGTCAAGGTCAAGGTAGCACTGTAAGGTATGTTTGTCTAACATGTAATCATCGTTTTAAGGGTGGTACATGTCCTAGATGTGGTTCTAAGATGAAGCGTGCTGATTTTTAACATAAGTGATGAAATGTCAGATCTTGCATTGGATGAGATTAGAAAAAAAGTAATTTATCAAAATACTGTTGATATATGGATTGCTGCTTGCCATGAGCAGGGTATTGAATGGAATCATACGGAAAAATACAAAAAATTCATCGAGTACCTACTAAAAAGTAATTTGCAGATGAAAAAATTTCCTCTTTGCATTAAAGAATCCGGAGGAAATTTTGAGCGTGGGCAAGATAAAACAAAATTTGGTGAAAAACTTTCGGAATCAAATGATGAAAATAGTGCAGCATACACTATAAAACTAAATGATATTGCAACAACTATTATCAGAAAATTTGAGTTTTGAGCAGTGAGTTTTTTTTAAAGTTATCAGGTACGTATTTTACAAAACTCATCTTTTTAATTTTGGGTTTATGATGGTATCCATTGCATTACCAATGAATACAAACGCAAGACCCGTGATCGCAATCATGAGACCAGGTGGGACTATCCACCACCACAATCCCCTAGCTGCAGCACCAAATGTGTTTGCATCGTGCAATATTTGTCCCCATGTAGGAAAAGTTGGGTCACCTAAACCTAGAAAACTTAGACCTGCCTCAGTTGTAATTGCTGCAGGGACAGAAATTGCAATGCTTGCAAAAGTATAAGGTAATAATTGGGGAATTATATGTTTGAAAATTATTCTGGAATTTTTTTGCCCCATAATCTTTGATGCTTCAACATACTGTTTTGTCTTTATTTGAAGCGTCATGCTTCGTGAAACTTTAGCAATTCCAACCCAGCCAAAGATCATTAAAAAACCAATAATTAGAAATATACTATTGCTAATAGTTACAGCAAGTATGATCAAAAACGGAAGTGCAGGAAGCGCATATATAACATCATTAAATCTCATCATACCTTCATCAGTTTTTCTTCCTTTGAAACCCGCATAAACCCCATAAATCAGTCCCATTATTACAGAACCAACCGCTACAGCTATACCAATAAACAATGCAAGTGGCGTTCCCCATAAGAGACCAACCATGATATCTCTTCGTAACTCATCAGTTCCCATAATTCCAAATGATTTACCACCAAGAATTAGTTTGGAATCAATAAGCTTTGTGTGGTTTTCAACTCCGTAAATATTTACCAAAAATAAATAAGTTCCCTTCAGTATTTTTTCTTCGTTACCCGCAAAAACTAGGTCCTCACTTGGTGTATCTTTCTTATAGAATCCCATCTCTACAGATTGTAATTGAACATTTTTTCTAATGGCATCATCAGCTGAAAAAATCCTTTCACTATGTACAGTTTTTGTATCTGAATTCGGTAATGAAGTGGACAAAAGAAGTATCTTTGTCTGGTCAGGTCGAATAACATTAATTTGAAGTAACGGTGAGCCAGAATATTCAGCACTAAATTCGTAGATGAATCCACTTGGAAAATCATCATAAAGAAATTCTATTTCAAACTGATGAGATATAACCGACACATAATCTTCTTTAGTTATTGTTGCTGGATTTTCTATTATGATATGCTCAGGTATTTTATGATCCACAAAATAATTTGTCCACACTGGTACCGATGTCTTTGGATTTGAAATCCAATGACTTGGGTTGTTCCATTGTTTAAATGTGTCAATTGGAATTGTGGTTGCAGCTATTAATGATATTACTACAAGTCCCAATAAAATCCCAATACCTATAAGACCAGTTTTATTTTTTGTAAACTCGTGTATTAACTCCGAGGATGATATACTATTCATTCTGTTTTCACTCTTGGGTCAAAGTAGCCATAAAGTAAATCTGCAACAAAAATACTGATCAAAAACAATACTGTAAGCACATAAGTTGCGCCAATGATCACTGGTAAGTCCATGACGCTGATTGCTTCAAAATAAAGCCGTCCCATTCCTGGCCAATCAAACACAGCTTCCGTGATTATAGCACCACCTAGTGATCCTGATAGGCTTAATGCAAGAATGGTTATAATTGGCGACGCCGCATTTTTTAAGGCGTGTTTATAAATAATCTTTCTTTTGTTAACTCCAATAGTTTTTTTTGCAGCGATAAAATCTTCTTGCATCGTTCCAACCATAAAATTTCGTACAAGATATGCCCATGCACCAAATCCAATCAGAACTATTGTAATTAGTGGTAATGTCATATGATAAAGTAATGCACCGATATAACCTGGATCTGTAGGTAGTAAAGTTGGAGTTGCTCTTGCGGGAAAAATGTGATACGTAAATGCAAACAAAAAGATCATAAGCATGCCAATCCACCATACAGGAAAACTACTACTTATGACAGCAAACATTGAGGTTATACGATCAATTATAGAACCGACTTTACTCGCTGATAATGCGCCTAAAAAAATTCCAATTATAGATATGATAATAGTTGCTGTAGTGAAAAGTAGAATGGTTCTTGGAATTTTTTCTAAAAGTATGTCTCCAACATTTGAAGAACCAGAATCACTTGTAAGGAATGTAGCATGTCCAAAATCAAGGATCAATAACTTGTACATAGTAAATCCCATTCTTTGAGGGGTGTACCAAGGTGTATCAAGACCTAGCGCCTTTATACGTTGGTCTATTCGTTCTTGGACAAAATTTTCAAATTCTTCTACGCTGGCAAAACTTTCAGCAATTGCCGTATTTTCAGTAATTTCTGATCTAACTTGGTATACTATTCCCTGCTTCAAAATGATGTCCATGTTAGATCCTACTAGTGCTATCGTTAACAGTAATGTTATCAATAAAACACCAAACATGGTCAGACCTCTGGTAGCTGCGTATCTTTTTAGACTCACTACCACATTTTAGAGAATTTGCTTTATAACTTGTTTCTAGCAAAAACTTTTCAATGATCAAAGCCTAAATTAATTTATGATATGTGCTAATTGCCAAAATCACAAACATTACGAATGCTTAGATTGTCTAAACGATCATAAAACAAATCTTTGTAATTGCGACTGTCACCAATCTGAACATAAACATGATTAATACATTACTCAAATTTGGCAGAAATTAGTAGTTAGAGTAGAAAAACTAAAGGCTAACAGAACATTTTACCCATATATCACTATTTTCATTATACTATTGATCTTGGATAAAAATCAAGATTCATAAAGCATCAAAATAATTTACGACAAATTGTGAAGTAATATGAAGACATTTGGAACGCTTGAATATACATTGGATAAATACTCGGGAACGTGGACCTGGAAAGTAACCGGCACTCGCGCAGTAATGATGGTTTCTAAGATAATATCCCAATTATGGTATGGTGATGGTCCTAATGAAGTAATTATTCCTGATAATTTGAACAATGTCAAACAGATACAATGGATTTTGGATAGATATCCAATGGAAATACTCTCAAAATCTATTTGGCAAACTAAAGCATCCAAAAAACTTGCAAAGAAACTAATACACACAAAAATTGAAAAATTATCAAAGGCTACACCTGGAAAACAGTTTCGTGGTAAGCTACTGAACTTTCAAAAAGAAGGGTTAGACTTTCTTTTAAAATCTACTGGTAATGCATTACTTGCTGATGATATGGGTTTAGGTAAGACGGTACAAACTCTTGCATACGTTGCCTCAGAAAAACAATCATCACCTGTACTTGTGATTGCACCACTTGTTACATTAAACAACTGGCAACGTGAAATTAATAAGTTTATGAAAAAAAAGAGCAGAAATGGTCGAATTGTTGAAAAAGAGTCACCTTCCTCCACAATGATACGAACTGGAAAAAAAGACAAAATTAACAGTTTTGATTTTTATCTTATCAATTACGAATTACTGCATAAACGTCTGGATGACTTGCTTAAACTGAATATTAAAACCGGGTCTTTTAGGTAGTTTTAAAGAATTTTGTGAGTATTTTTGCTGGGTAAACGAAAAGGGTAAGGCAATTGTACTTGAGAATAAGTGTAATAGCTTGCATAAGGAGCTGCAAAAACATGTAATGCTTCGTAGAAAAAAATCTGATGTTCTCAAAGAGCTTAAAGATAAGGTTAGATACAAAGAGGTAATCGATGCAGATAATGTCTACTATAAAAATGAATTAAACAAAATATGGCATAAACTAGAAGTAGAGCAAAACAAAGCAGAAACTGAATTTGGCAAATCTGCTTCATATCAGCGTGCAATACAAAGTGAAAGACAGGCAGCTGGTATTGCAAAACTTCCTCGTGTTGTTGACTTTGTAAAAAATATCATGGAAATTGAAGAAAGTGTAGTTGTTTTTTGTCATCATAAATCAATACATAAGTTACTGCATGAAAGCCTACGGGAATTTTCTCCATCTTCTATTATTGGTGGTCAAAGTGATAAAGTACGGCAAGAAAATATTGATGGTTTTCAAAATGGTGATACAAAACTAATGGTTGCTGGTTTGCGTGCGGGGAATCTAGGAATTAATCTAACACGAGCAAAGTATGTTATATTTGCTGAGCTGGATTGGAGTCCTGCATATCATCATCAAGCTGAAGATAGGCTACACAGAATTGGACAAAAAAACACTGTTTTTGCTTACTATCTTATCGGTAATGGAACACTTGATAATCATGTTGCAGATATTTTAGTTGGCAAAAGTTATGAAATTGATTCTATAATGGATCAAAAACATGAATCATTTGAAAATAAAGAAAAAGCAAAATTAATTCTTGCACAAATTCATGATAAAATCCGTTCTAAATAATGGATAACTTATTTAGCTGAAAAAAGTGAGGAGTGTTCCTAACTTTTACCAATTCGGAACATCTTTGTGCTGCATGTAGGACAGGTACCTTTTGTAGCTGGTTTACCATTTTTGAGAGTTACAGCAGTGGCACCTTGAATTTCCCTTTTTTCTCTGCATTTTACGCAATAACCTGTTGTCATAGCAAAACTAGTATTACCTTATATTAGCAAGAGTTTGTTAACGACATTTCACATTTTAGTGATTCTGGTTTACACTAAAACTTGTAATTTCATCATACTTCCACTTTTTAATGTGTATTTTAGTAGAAATGTTCCAACATCAGAGAATCAAATAAAACATAAGCCCAATAATGAATATAGATGAATTACAAATATTTTGTTTTCTTGTTTACTTTATTTTTAATATTTTTACCAAGTAACGCCATGGCAGATTCCGTCCATATTTCTGTGGATCTTCCCATATACACCAAGTTAGACATGATTACCATTTACGGTGAGCTTTCTAATGAAACAGTATTACAAATCATTATCATTAATCCTGCTGGTGAGATTGTTGTAGAAGACAATGTTATGATGACTTCTGGCAGCTTTTCGCATAATGTTGTTTTGGATAATTACGATCTAGGGAGAAGTGGAATATATGTTATTTCTGTTACGTATAATGAAATTGTTATCAAAAATGAATTTTTTTATGATTCAGGGCATAATGTAAATCCAACTGATGTTAGTAAGGGAATAGAGACTATTTCAGAATCTGATCAAATAATCATATTTTCAATTGCATGTGTGCTAATTGTATGCGTGATTATTTTTCTTGCACGTGGTTCAATATTCAGAAAAAAAACTGAATATGATAGTAACAATTGGGCTTCTAAAAAAAACAGGGATTATGAAAAATATCATTCTGATTGGATGAGCGATGAAGTCAATTTTGAGCGTGATGGGAAAAAGAAACTTAGCGACGATGAATTTAGGAAATCACTGATGATAAAGAATCTACCAGATTACTACGTAATCCTGCAAGTGAAAAAAGATGCTAGTCAGACTGAGATAAAAAACCAATATAGACAACTTGCCAAAAAATGGCATCCTGATAGGGAAAAAAGCCCTAACGCTGAAAAGAAAATGGCAGAGATTAACATGGCATACGAAATTCTGTCAAATCAAAAAAGAAGGAAAATGTATGACCAATATTTTTCTAAAAACAGGTAAATTCTTAGATTTTATATTGCATTAGAAGAAATTTTTAGAAAAAATTTATGTATGTTTTTAATTAATTTAGGATAATTGAAACTAGAAAAACCATTTAATCCAGATCTTCTCTATAATCATATAGTTCATTATTATATTGATAAAAAAAATTGTACCAAGGAGGAAGCCAATGAAATAGCACAAAAAGTAATAACAAGTGATCATATTGGGAAAAAAGCAACTTGAGGATGGACATTATGATGATGCATTGAATTCATTTGAACAAGCTATACTACTTAATCAGAAAGAACCAGATTTGTGGAATTTAAAAGGTGTTACATTAAGAAGTCTTGGGCGATATAATGAAGCGGTAGAATGTTTTAACAAATCACTAGAACTTGATCCTCGTGATAAGCATAGTTCTTAATTAATAATTACCAAAGTTCAAAAGCCGCAATTCCAAAATAATATCCAATGAAAATTAATGTGATACTCCATCCACATGAACCAAGAATTGTGTATGTAAGGAATTTTACAAATTTCATTTTAAGTAATCCAGCAGGAATTGAAATCATTTCTCTAAAAACTGGAATCATTCTTCCAAATAATACTGCCTTGTCACCATATTTTTGAAACCAATTTTCTACTCTTGTTAGTTTTTTTTCGGAAACTTTAACATATTTTAGATATTTCAATAATGCAGTTCTACCTAATTTTAAAGCAATTAAATAAATCACTGTTGATCCGATTGACGCACCAAGACCACCAAGAATTCCTAACAGAATTAATTCAGGTAATTGAAGGTTTTGTTGTGCCGCAATAAACCCAGCAGTTGGAAATACTGCCATTGTTGGTATTGGTGGAATAACTGTCTCAATTAATGCAGCTAGAAATACTCCAGCATAAAGATAGTCTGTAACTATTGATGTTATCCATTCTATTAAAAATTCAAATGTCATAAAATACTATCAATTTATTCAAAGTATGGTTTAGTTTATACTTTCTGAAGCTTTTGTCAATGATAAACGCAACTAAAAATATATTATTTCTATATATTATCAAACTTTGTTGTTTGGAAATGTTTGTAGTCAGTTAAATCGTGCAACTGAATTATGTGAAGATGGTAAATGCCTAGAGGCACTAAAATGTTATGATGAAGTTTTGTGTGCAGAACCCAATAACACTGATGCTATTATTAACAAGGGTGTTATACTACAAAATTTAGGGTATCTTAATCAGGCTATACGTATGTATGAAAAAGCATTAATTTTTGAACCGGAAAATCTAGATGCCTTGATTAACAAAGGATCTACATTACATACCATGGGAAAACATGCCGAAGCAATTTCTTGTTATAATATTGTATTAAGACTTGATAAAAAAAATCCCATGGCGCTTGCATACAAAGGTCTTTCCGTAGCAGAAATAGGTAAGATTTCATTGGCTCTAAAATACTTCAAACAGGCGCTATCAATCGATCATGATTATGATCTGGCAGAAATTAGTATTGAAACAATAAAAAATATTACAAAACTACATTCTAAATGAATGTATTAAAACGCTATTAATTTTTACCGTCATCATTTTCAAATTTCTCAAAAAATTCTTTATGCATTAATTCTTGATGTGTCTTTAACTCATTCATATTCTCAAATAGCTGATGACATATGAAACATTTCGGTTTATCCTCATCTATTAGTGGCAGTACCAAGTGGTATGATTTCATATCAGACTTACTTATCTATTTATTGATATTAGATCTATATACTATATGCTAGAAACACTAATTGGTAAATCAAAGGCACTAGACCGTGCAATTTCTAACGAAGAATTATCTTTTCAGGATGGTATTGAATTGATGAAATACGATAACATACAATTGCTTGGTGCTGCCGCTGATATTTCACGACAGAAACTTGTGGGTGACAAAGTTACATTCACTGCATCTTCATATCTTAATTATACCAATGTTTGTGCTGCCAGCTGTCAAATATGTGCATTTTATAGAAAAGAAGGCGATGATGATTCATATACATTAACTCCAGAACAAATTGAAAAAAGAGCGTCTATAGCAAAAAATATGGGGGCAACTGAAATACACATAGTCGGCGGGTTTCATCCAAAATTAACACTTGATTATTATGAATCAATGATGATGATTATTAAAAAAAATCACCCTGGATTAAAAATCAAAGCATTTACTGCAGCTGAAATTTTTTTCTTTGCTAAATTAACAAAAAATTCCGTAAAAGAAGTGTTATCTAGACTGAAAGACGTTGGACTTGACTCTTTACCTGGTGGAGGTGCTGAACTATTTCATCCTGAAATTCGTTCAAAAATCGCTCGTGGAAAATGTAGTGGTCAGGATTGGTTGAATACAATGGAGGAAGCTCATAATCTTGGCATTAAAAGTAATGCAACAATGCTATATGGACATATTGAAAAGCCAGAACATATTGTTGATCATCTTATAAAAATTAGAGAATTGCAGAAAAAAACTAATGGATTCATAACACTAATTCCTCTTAAATTCAGTTTAGAAAACACTGAACTTGAGCAAAAGAACCTATTAGCGCAGGAATGCTCGGCTATTTATGATTTGAAAGTAGTTGCACTATCACGCCTTATGTTAGCTGGTGCATTAAACAATATTTCAGTTTACTGGGTAGCAGATGGGAAAAAACTTGCACAAGTTGCATTAACTCATGGCGGAAATGATCTTGTTGGGACAGCATTTTCTGAAGAAGTGTACCGCGCCGCAGGAAAATCAACCAATTCATCACTAGTGGATCTTGTGAATTTAGTTAAAGGAATAAAGAGAAAACCAGTACAACGTGACACATTTTTTAACACACTGAAAACATTCTAATTTTATGTAGCAGGTTTTTTTTCAGTTTTCTTAGCACCACTACCTCTTTTCCTTCTTGCACCAAAACTAATCAATAATAGTAAAAAGCCTACTCCAATTAACATTCCAGATAACGTCTTATAGTCCGTATTTTCACGCTCTTTCACTAGAAAATCATAAATTTCATCTTCCGTCATACCAGTTTCACCCATTGGGGTTGTTTCTTCTAGATATGCTGTGATAGCAATACCTACCGCAATCATTAGAATACCAGAAACCATTATTTTTTTATCTATTAGCAAGATATATTTTAAAAATATCTACTTATAATTAATAATTTGCAGGATTTTATCTATACAAATCAAATTCAGGTTTTCTTTGCTGAATTTTTACTTCTTTAATTATTGCTTGTATTACTTCCGGATGATTGTATGTTAAATGTCGCATAAATTTACTAGATATTTCATTTCTTGTAATATCATCGGCAGCCAAAGATTCCTCGGTTGTAAGATCGGTTATGAATGACTTGCACTCCTTACAAAGGTCAAAGTCAAGAAACAACTTCATGAATTCTTAAATTTAAAATTATTAATAAACATCTCGACTAAAATGATCTTGTAAAAGATCATTATGAATTGAAATCTATCTCAATTATTGATAGAAGTCCAGAATAATCATATGTTGGATCATTTTCTAGTTTTGACTTCAATGATTAATAAAGAGATATTTTTATTATAAACTACGCGAATAAATCATCCATTTTTTAAAATTGTATAACCTATGCAATTTTTAGATTAAAATCTGGTACTAGGTTCTTCTGTTTGGCCATATCAAACAGTTTTCTAATAGATTTTTCGCCACTTTTTCCCATATTAACAGTTACATCATTTACATACATTTTTACAAATTTTTCAATCAATTCGCGCGGTTTACCTCTACCATATTCTATGGCGTAATCAATTGCATCATTAGTGTGTTCTAGACCAAATTGAATAGATTCCTGCAAGAATTTATCAAATTTTTTTATGGTTTCTATACCAAAACTGTCCCTCATCACATTAATTCCCAAAGGAACGGGGAGACCACCAGTAGTTTTATCCCACCACTCTCCAATATCTAAAACTTTAACGATTCCTTCCTGAGAATATGATAACTGTGTTTCATGTATGACTAATCCTGCATCAACTTTCCCAGTTTTTACCGCATCTGGTATATCAGTAAAATTCATCTCAACGTAATCAAATTTTCCTATCATCAACTGTAAGAGTAAAAATGCAGATGTCATTTTTCCCGGTATCGCTATTTTTGCTTTTTGAATTTCATCAATACTCATTTCTTTTGTTGATGTTACAATTGGACCATAACCAATACCAAAACTACCCCCACTTCGTAAAATTGTATACCCAGGAATATACGCACAAGCATGAACTGAAACAGCTGTAACATCTAATTCGGGTGTTCCAGCCTTACGATTGAGATTT